>Ga0209936_1000319_pt1 | contig 30071 bp, 27 predicted proteins | sample SalPonR1_A_D1_MG_FD_185694 | JGI IMG/M metagenome (GOLD analysis project Ga0209936, IMG submission 185694) | Salt pond soil microbial communities from South San Francisco under conditions of wetland restoration - Salt Pond MetaG R1_A_D1_MG... ...
GTTGTAGCTTACCGCATCTAAGGTAACCACACCAATGGAAATCGGATTTACTGCATAGGTTTTATTAACAAAAGCGTAATTGTCGATCCACGATAATGGATCGGGAAATATGGTTGGTTTCGAAAAATCATCTATAAAAGGAAGTTCGAGGATTCCCCTTGAATGTTTTGTTTGTACAGGATCTTTTTTTTGTTTAAGATGGTTTTTTATCACTGGATTTATTTCCAATGGTACTAAAGTTTCCTGTGCATGAAGGAAAAGAGGTGCCAATAATAGAAGGCTGGATATTATATATTTATAAAATTTTAACAACAATAAATAAGTTTAGTTTTCTAATAATAATGTATCAGGTTCAGCAAATCGTAATGAATCTACACTTAGCCAAAGATCAACTGTTGAGCCTAGCCGTATTTGTTTGTTTTCTTTGTATACTGGATATTGCCTCCATACTTTAGCCTGAGTAGTATCAACCGCTTCTACAACTGAGGTGTCGTATATAATGGCTCCAACATTTAATGCGGCTCTTAATAAACGATCTTTTGCTTCCATTAGTGTGTACTCATGAAGATCAGGAATCGTTGTTTTTTCGTTACTTAATCCTTTTCCTAATACTAAATCGACTTTTGATCCTTTAGGAATCAATTCTCCCTGTTCAATTTCTTTTCCATTAAAACGTTGCTTTAGTACATTGTTAACAGCAATATCAGGGACATGAATTAATTTACCGATTTCTAATCCTACATTTTTTAAGACAGCTTTTGCTTGTCGATGCGAAACACCAACTACATTTGGCATTTTTACTTTTTCAGGATTAAAAGCATTGAGGGTAATAAATATTCGTCTGCCTTTTTTTACATTAAAATCAGGTTCTGGATTTTGCTCAATCACAGTGCCTTTGGGCATATCGTTATTATAAACAGAGTCGATAAATTCGATATTTAATTTTTTTTGTTCTGCTTTTTTATATACTTCTTTTTTTGTAAGCCCTCTAAAATCGGGTACTGGAATTTTTTGTCCATGATGTGTATATATCCGTAAGGATAAGAAAACTATAAAAATTAGCCCAGCTGCTATTAGTATGGCATAAAGTAAATTTTTTAAAAAAAATTTGCTTTTTAAAAATTGTAATAAAGTCATTCGTTTCAGATTATTAAAATAACAGTAATATTAACGTTGAGGCAAATATAAAATTATGCATGCATAATCTAAAATAAATTTTATGCTAATTATATTCTCGCAAGATTTTATAGTTTGTGTCTCTTTCAATCGGTTTTTTACCTGCTTGTTTAATGAGTTCTATAATTTCCTGTAATGTCATCGTAGGTTTTTGTTCTTTGGCTCCCGCCATTGAGTAAATTTTTGTGGAGTCGTCAATGGTCCCGTCAATATCATCAACACCAAACGAAAGGGTTATTTGGGAGATTTCTTTTCCTAACATTGGCCAATATGCTTTTAGGTGAGTGAAGTTATCCAGAAAAATTCTGGATACAGCAAAATTTTTCAAATCTTCGAGCGTATTTATTTCTCCAATAGAGGATAGTGGATTGTTTGCTTTTTTATATTTTAACGGAATGAACGTATTAAAACCATTGGTTTTATCTTGTAAATGTCTTAATTGATTTAAATGGTCAATGCGATGCTCATAATTTTCAATATGGCCATAAAGTATGGTTGCATTGGAAGGTATTCCAAGATGATGTGCTATTTCGTGGATTTTTAACCATTGCTCAGCAGTGGATTTTTCATGACATACTTGTTTGCGAATTTCAGGGTTAAAAATTTCTGCGCCACCGCCTGGGATGCTATCCAAACCAAATTTTTTTAATTGTTTAAGCCCTTCTTCTAGCTCCAAATGTGCTTTTTTGATCATAAATTCAAGTTCAACGGCAGTAAAGGCTTTTATATGGATTGTGGGAATAATTTTTTTTATTTTCTGAATCATTTCCCCATAATAATACAAATCGCGATGGGGATGAACACCACCCACGATATGTACTTCAGTAATATCAGAATTTTTGTATGGTTCTATTTTTTTTAAAATATCATCGATAGAATATTCCCAGCTCCCTTCCTGGTTTACTTTTCGGTGGTATGAGCAAAATTTGCAATCATAAATGCAGATATTAGTTGGCTCGATATGTATATTTTTATTAAAATATACCCGGTTATTATTCTTTTTCTGATTAATATAATCGGCCAAAATTCCTAAAACGCCTAAATCAAAATTGTAAAGTTCTAAACCTTCTTCAGTGTTAAGCCTTTCGTTCGAGGTTATTTTATCAACAATCGTTTTTTGTTTGGTCGTTAAATGATCTGATATTTTTAAAAAATTGATCAAAACTTTTAAAATTTTGGATGTAAAATTAGCGTTTTTATTTTCTTGTTAATAGAAATAGTTGAAAAAATGAATTGTTGTTTATCTAGAGAGTGAGTTAATTTGGATCAATTCAATATTCTGGTTGATTTAGTATTTTAAGCATAAATTTTATTTACCCTATACAGAAAGAAATTTACATCCCTAACACCTCTTAATGACGACCTAAAAGCTTTTAGTTTAGCATTGAAAGACTCTGCAGAAGCATTTGTACTTCTATTGTCAAAAAAATTAAGTATCTCCTTATAGTGAGTGTAAATTGTTGCTGAGATGGTATTAAAAGAGTTAAAACCAGATTCAGATACTTCATTGTACCACCCTGCAAGTTTTGTAAATGCACCTCCTTTGTCTTTTGTTTTAGAAAATATCATTCTTAATGAATGGGTAAGCTTAAATGCTTTGTTTATATCGGGGTATTGGGCAAACAATATTTTGGCTCTTACTTTTTGACTTTCTGACCATTTGTCTGCTGATTTAAAGAGTAAATAGCGACTACGAGCCAATAGCTGTTTCTTGGTATCTCCATTTTCAAAACGTAATGGAACATATTCTTTTTTCTCCCATCTTGCATTATCAATAACATTTGTTTCTTCGTTAATTGCATCCCAGCGATGTTTTATTCTCATTTCCTGCAGAGCATCATAAGCTAATTTCTGAACATGAAAACGATCTATAACTTTGACCGATTTTCCAAAACATTGCTTTGCTATTTGATTCATTGAACCAGCCATATCTAGAGTTATTTCTTTTACCTTGTCTCTTTTTGATTTTGGGATATGTTTGATAATATCAATAATTTTTTCGGCTTTTGTTCCTTTAATCATAGCAACTAAACTTCCTTTTTGACCTTTTGCTGCTTTATTGGTTAGAACCGTATATAATTCTCCATTGGAAAGCGATGTCTCATCCAAGCTAAGACGTGAACCTATGTTGTTAGGAAAAAGCATCCACTCTTCTGCATGTGTTTTCTGATCCCACTGATGATAATCACTTAAATGATCTTTATACTGTTGCCCAAAATGATCACCATTGATGTTATAGAATTTCTCAAAGCTATTACTGCTGATCGGGTAATTGTCCAAGTAATCCTTTTAAAAAATCAGCAAATTCTTTTGAATAGCTGCTCCCTTTTGCTGTAAAATCCCATGATCTACTATAAATATTTCCCGTGCTTGTATCTTTCCATTTTCGCCTTCTTATTATTAAATAGACACTCTTTTTTCGTAAAGGAAAATCCTTTACTTTGAATGGTGCATGAAAACCATTGGATACTATTTGTTTACCTTCTGTTCTGGCGGTACAATATTCTTTTCATCCAAATATAAAGACAAGCTTTTATCATCTGATTCTTTTACTTCTTTTAAATTGAAATATTCAAATATTTCTTCCGGTAATATATGTTTGAGTAGTAATTCTATTTCCATGCTGGAAAGATAGAAAAATATTTTTTATCAACCATAATTATCAATTGATCCGTTTATTTTGGACTGGTTGGGTGTTAAAGTAAAGGCAATAAAAAAAGTAAAGGCAAAATGAATGATTGCCTTTACTTTAAAATTTTATATAAGAGAAAATATTATTTTCTGGAATTATACTCGTCAGAAACGGTAAGTTTCTTTCTTCCTTTGGTTCGTCTTGAAGCTAATACTTTTCGTCCATTAGCAGAAGCCATTCGATTTCTGAATCCATGCTTATTCTTTCTCTTCCTGTTCGATGGTTGAAATGTTCTTTTCATCTCAAAATATTTTAATAATGGTTTTAATTTTTCTTTTAGAATTGCAAAAGTAATGTTTTTTTCTTTCCTGCAAAAAGAAATTTAAAATTTAATTGGAAGGTATACAATTTTTTTTGTTTCAAAAAATGGTTCATCAAAATACTGATGGATGTTAAAGACTTTTACTGCCGCTTTAAATTTTCTAATTTCGTTGGTTAAATCGCCACCTTTTAAATAAATAATTCCATTGGGTAATTCATTTTTTAAATTTTCGTTTATTTTTTCCCTTACCCAATTGTAAAATACCGGTAATGATGTTACTGCTCGGCTGACAACAAAATCATATTTTGATTTTAGTTTTTCTGCCCGAATTTGTTCTGCATGGCAATTTTTCAATTCGATGGAATTGGCAATTTCATTTACTACATAAATTTTTTTGGCAATTGAATCTACCAGATGGAAATGGCAATTTGGGAAAAGTATTGCAAGTGGAATACCTGGGAAACCTCCACCTGTGCCAACATCTAATATTTGGGTATTCGGTACAAAATCTATGATTTTAGCAATTGCCAATGAATGTAAAATGTGTTTTTCATACAGATAATTAATATCTTTTCTTGAAATCACATTTATCTTACGGTTCCAATGTATATAAAGATTTTGCAGTAATTCAAGCTGTTTATATTGATTTTCGCTTAAAGCAGGAAAATACTTTTGGATAATTTCCATGCGAATTAATTATTTAATATTAGGATTGCTGTTTTTAAGAATATTATAAAGTAATTCACGAGCTCTAAATAACTGTGCTTTAACAGTTCCAATAGGTAGTCCTAGTTCATTGGCAATTTCATCGTACGAATACTCTTTAAAATATCTTAACTCAACAAGTGTTCTATAGCGTGGTTTTAGTTTGCTTACAACATTACGCGTTAATGCCATCCGTTGGCTTTTTATCATATCTTCCTCGGGATCAGGGGAGTTGGATTGCAATGGGGCCGTTATATTTTCTTGTTCATCGGAAGAATGGTCGAGAGAAATTAAGTTGGCTTTTTTCTTTCGAATAAAATCAATACAGTTATTGGTTGCAATTTTAAAAAGCCATGTTGAAAAAGCATAATTTGGGGTATATTGTGCTAAGTTTTTAAATGCTTTGCCAAAAGCTTCAATGGTAAGATCTTCAGCATCACTTTTGTTATTTGCCATTTTTAAAAGCATGTAATAAATAGCATCTTTATATCTGCCTAATAATTCGGCATAAGCTTTTTCATCACCATTTACAGCAAGCCTTACCAGCTTGTAATCATGTTTTGCTTTTTCGGATAGATTCGGATTTATCTCCATTTATTGTTCTTTGTTGTAAAAAAATTAGAAATTACAAAAGCTATACCGAACCAAGGTAAAACTATATCATAAAAAAGCGAAGGTAATAATAAATTTTTTTCATTCAGCTTTTTCATGGTTACTTTAAAAATAGTTAATTGTAAAATGCTTCTAAAAATAAATAGTATAAGTATATAAAGATACAATTCTGTAAATAAAGTTAATGATAAAATAAATAAAATGTAATATAAAATACGGCTACTTTGTTCGAAGAATAATCTCCATTTGGCTCCAAACCTGTACAGCTTACCGGTTGTAGTGTGTCGTTTTTTTTGTTTAAACCAATCGGAAAATCGAGTTTCGGGCTCGGATACTGTTTTTGCTTCGGATGATATTTCTACGGCTGTATTCTTTTTATTAGCTACCTGATTTACAAAAAGGTCATCATCCCCCGATTCAAGGTGGTGGTACTTTGCAAAGCCTTTGTTTTTAAAAAATAAACTCTTTTTGTAGGCGAGGTTGCGTCCAACGCCCATATAGGGTTTTCCAGCGATAGCATAAGTAAAATATTGAATAGCTATGAATAAAGTATCGAATCGAATCAGATTATTTAAAATACTTTTTCTTGTTTTATAACCACCGTAGCCCAATACTAATGATTTTTGCCCGGAAAATTTAGATTGCATTCTTTCAATCCACTTATTGCTTTCGGGTTTGCAATCTGCATCGGTTAAAAGTAACGTTTCATTTTGGGCTGCTTTTATGCCTACGGTTAAGGCAAGCTTCTTATTGTGTATAAATTTATCGTCTTTTTTTATTGTGGTTACTTTCAGGTGTTTATATGTTTTCTGAAATCGTTCAAGAACAAACTCTGATTCATCTTCGGAACAATCATTTACAACAATAACTTCAAAATCGGGGTAATCCTGATTTAGTACTGCAGGTAAATTTTCTTCAAGATTTTTTTCTTCATTTCGTGCACAAATAATAACAGATACAGGGTCTTTTTGCGAAGCTACGTGCTTATGGTTTTTGTAAAAAACAATACGCAAAAAATAAAAAAGGTAAAAGTAAATTTGTATTAAAAAAGTTATTCCAAATATCAATAACACAAAATAAATAGGGTGTTCCAGTAAGAAATATAATTCAGCCACAGTTTTAAGATTAAATTTACAAAAGTTAAAGAGCAATTTTATTAAAGTTTTTCTTGTTAAACAAGATTTGTAATCTTAAGAAATGAATAATTTATTCACAATTGGTTATCTTTGAGCCGAAAATTGAAGATATGAAATTTGAAGTTAATGCATTTGATGGAAAAAGTGAAGCAAGAGCTGGCGTTATTGAAACTGACCACGGACAAATAAAAACGCCTATTTTTATGCCCGTTGGAACTTTAGGAAGTGTTAAGGGTGTAAATCAACGTGATTTAATAAATGATGTGAAGGCTCAAATTATTTTAGGTAATACCTATCATCTTTTCTTACGACCAGGAATTGAAACACTTGAGTTAGCCGGTGGGTTACATAAATTTATTAGCTGGGATAAACCCATTTTAACCGATAGTGGAGGATATCAGGTTTTTTCTTTGGCAGAAAATCGAAAACTAAGAGAGGATGGAGCTCATTTTAGTTCACATATTGATGGTTCAAAACACATTTTTACACCCGAAAATGTAGTTGATATACAGCGAGTAATTGGGGCAGATATTGTTATGGCATTTGACGAATGTACTCCTTTTCCGTGCGATTATAGCTATGCAAAAAAATCAATGCAGTTAACCCATCGTTGGTTAGAGCGAGGAATAAAGCGGTTTGATGAAACCGAACCTCTGTATGGACACAAACAAACCTATTTCCCTATAGTACAAGGTAGTGTGTATAAAGATTTACGTATTGAGTCGGCAAATACTATTGCTTCCTATGATGGAGATGGCTATGCCATAGGAGGATTATCTGTTGGCGAACCTGTTGAGGAAATGTATGACATGATTGAGGTGGTTAATGAAATTCTACCGAAAAACAAACCACGATATCTGATGGGTGTTGGTACGCCTGTTAACATTTTAGAAGGTATTGCACGAGGAGTTGATATGTTTGATTGTGTTATGCCAACTCGTAATGGACGAAACGGGATGTTATTTACCCGAGATGGTATTATTAATATTAAAAATGTAAAATGGAAAAATGATTTTACCCCGATCGAAAAAAATGGAGCGTCTTTTGTTGATGAAAGTTTTTCGAAGGCTTATTTGCGGCATTTAATTATATCGAAAGAAATTTTGGGAGCACAAATTGCCAGTTTACATAATTTAAGTTTTTATTTGTGGCTGGTTACCGAAGCTCGAAAAAGAATAATTGACAGATCATTTGCTACATGGAAAAATGAAATGATTCATAAACTTGCAGTTAGATTATGAGATTTATGGGATTCAAAAAAATTGACATTTATATTATTAAGAAGTTCCTGGGAACTTACTTTTTTGCAATCTTACTGATTATAAGTATTGCTGTAGTTTTTGATATTTCAGAGAAGATCGAAGATTTTATCGAAAAGGAAGCTCCGCTTAGAGCGATTGTTTTTGATTATTACATGAATTTTATTCCCTACTTCGCCAATCTTTTTAGTTCCCTGTTTACCTTTATTGCGGTAATATTTTTTACCTCTAAAATGGCTTATAATACTGAAATTATAGCCATATTAAGTAGTGGAGTAAGTTTTCGACGGATGCTTTATCCTTATTTTATTTCTGCGTTAATCATTGCGCTTTTTAATTTTGCACTGTTAGCATATATTATCCCTCCTGCCAATGTTGTACGACTTGATTTTACATATAAATATATTAAAAATCCTGTACGTAATACCGATAAAAATATCCACCGACAAATTGAACCTGGTGTATTTATTTATATGAATAGTTATAATGCTACAAATGATATAGGCTATAAATTTTCCATGGAACAATTTGATGAAAGTGGGAATCTTCAATCAAAATTAATGTCTGATTATGTTAAGTGGGATTCTACAAATAATAAATGGACAATACGAAATTATTATATCCGCGAAATAAATGGTTTCGAAGAAGAAATTATTACCGGGACATCCATTGATACTGCTTTAAACATGGAACCTGAAGAATTTAAGCGGATAGATTATTTTACTGAAACAATGAATATACATCAGCTGAATGATTATATTGAAGAACAAAAAATGCAAGGTGCTGATATTATTAGTTTATTGATTGATAAATACCAACGATTTGCATATCCATTTTCTACTTTTATTCTTACCTTAATTGGCGTTAGCTTATCATCCCGAAAAATTAGAGGTGGAATAGGAATGCATATTGGTTTCGGATTATTGCTCAGTTTTTCTTATATCCTTTTCATGCGATTTTCTACAATGTTTGCGGTTAACGGAACAATGAATCCATTATTTGCTGTTTGGCTACCTAACCTGTTTTATGCACTCATCAGCTTATTTCTTTATAGATTAGCTCCCAAATAATTTAATGTAGTATAAAAATAATCTTAAAATATTATCTAAATTATACATTTGATTTAAAGGGTTTTGTAATTATTAATATAATTATTGTTAAAATTAAATTTTTTTGAATAAAATGGATTTTGTAACGTTGTACTGTTTTTTTATAATAAACTACTTATGATGCTTACAAGCTAAATAAGCTAATATTAACTAAATGTACAAGATATGTCTTTGAAAAGAAAAATTCTTGAACTTCAAAAAAAGCGAGAAAAAGTACTCCAGGGTGGAGGCGAAAAAGCCATTGAAAAACAAGTGGCTATGGGTAAAATGACTGCTCGTGAAAGAATTATTACTTTGTTGGATGAAAACTCATTCCACGAATATGATTTATTTGTAGAGCACGAAGCTCGTGACTTTAACATGGATAAAAAAATTCTCCATGGTGATGGTGTTATTATTGGCACAGGAACAATTTTTGGTGCTCCGATATGTATTTATGCACAAGATTTTACTGTTGCCGGAGGATCGCTTGGATTAATGCACGCCAGAAAAATTACCAAAATCATGGATCATGCTATGAAAATGAGAGTTCCAATTATTGGAATTAACGACTCTGGAGGCGCACGTATTCAGGAAGGGGTAAATTCTTTGGCTGGTTACGGCGAAATTTTTTATCGTAACACAACTGCATCAGGAGTTATCCCACAAATATCGGTAATTCTTGGCCCATGTGCTGGTGGAGCTGTTTATTCTCCTGCATTAACTGATTTTGTTTTTGTGGTTGATAAGATATCAAAAATGTTTATCACCGGACCCGAAGTAATTAAAACCGTATTGGGTGAAGAAATATCTATGGAAGATTTGGGTGGCGCACGTGTACACAGTGAAATTACTGGTAATGCCCATTTTTATGCCGAAAGCGAAATAGAATGTTTTGATAAAATTAAGGAACTAATTACTTACATTCCATGGAATAACGGACAAAAAGCTCGTCCGTTTGAACCCAAAGATCCAAAGCCAGAATTTAAAATTGATGAAATTGTTCCTGGTAATCCAAAAGAACCTTACGATGTTCGTGATGTTATCCGCGGTATTACCGATGGTTCTGAATTTTTTGAGATTCAGGAGTTATGGGCTAGAAATATTGTTATTGGTTTTGGACGTATTAACGGAGAAACCGTTGGGTTTGTTTGTAATCAACCTCTAGTGCTTGCAGGAGTATTAGATGTGGATTGTTCTGATAAAGCAGCGCGATTTATAAGATATTGCGATGCATTTAATATTCCTATCGTAACGTTGGTTGACCTCCCCGGATACTTGCCAGGTGTTGATCAGGAACACGCCGGTGTTATTCGTCATGGGGCTAAAGTGCTTTACGCATATTCTGAAGCTACTGTACCAAAAATTACAGTAATCCTTCGTAAAGCCTATGGTGGTGGATATATTGCCATGAATTCACGTCACTTAAATGCTGATTTTGTTTTTGCATGGCCGGGAGCTGAGATTGCCGTTATGGGACCTGAAGGTGCTGCAAATATTATCTTTAGAAAAGAAATTATGTCTGCCAAGGATCCTGAGAAAATGCGAAAACAAAAAGTTAAAGAGTATAAGCAAAAGTTTGCTAATCCATATGTGGCAGCTGCAAAAGGATATGTAGATTCGGTTATTGAACCTAAAGAAACCAGAAAATTATTGCTGCATGCCATTGAGGTTTCGAAAAATAAAGTTGACAGAAAACCGATTAAAAAACATGGAATTCCTCCATTTTAAATCTTTATGTTATGGTAGCAAAATCAAAATCTGATAAAAAAGAAACAGCTTCACAAAACAAAGGGGAAATGCAAAAGATGCGATTTAACACTTTTGTTGTCGATGGAGATAAATACCGCACCCTGTTAACAGAAAAATTTAAGAACAGGAAAAAATGGGAATATCCAGACGAACGAAAAATTTATTCTGAAATTCCAGGAACAATAATTAAAATTCATGTAGAAGAAGGGCAAGAGGTGAAAGAAGGTGACTTAATGATGATACTGGAAGCCATGAAAATGAAGAATAAAATTTTATTTACCTCCGATGGAGTTGTTAAAAAGATTCATATAAAAGAATCAGAAAAAATTCCCAAAGGGAAATTAATTATGGAATTAAAATAAAATTAAGTCTAATAAATCCGGAGTTATTTGCTCCGGATTTTTTATAACCACTCAGTCCATACGAAATAATGGCTAAATTCGGTTTTTAAATCTACTTTATCTCTAAAAAAACCATATACTGCTGACCCACTTCCAGACATAGAGGCATAAACAGCCCCTGAATCGTATAATTGATCTTTAATTTTTTTTATTTCGGGGTAATCATTGAAAATTACCTTTTCAAAATCGTTTTTTATATGCTCCTTCCAGGTTTCAACAGGTTGATTAATTCGGTATGTTAATTTTTCGGATGATTGTTGTGGTTTTGTTTTTTGGTAAGCAGCTGCTGTGTTAACCTGTATAAAAGAGTAGACCAAAACAAGGAAATATCCTTTTAAATTAAAGTTTACCGGAAATAAAGCATTCCCCTTTTTGGTAGCAAATGATGGTTTATTTAATATAAAAAACGGGCAATCACTACCTGTTTCTTCGGCAATTTTCAATAGTACTTCATTCGAAAGATTTAATTTCATCCTTGAGTTTAACATTTTTAGCGTAAAAGCAGCATCGGATGAGCCCCCACCTAAACCGGCTCCAATTGGAATGTTTTTATGCAGATGCATATGTACAGGGGGGAGTGTGCAATGATTTTTTAATAAATGGTAAGCTTTAATACAGATGTTATTATCCCGACTTCCTTCGTCAATAGAAATTCCCGTAGTGTTAAATAAAAAGTTGTTTTTTAAATATTTTATTTCTAAAATATCAGATAATTTTATAGGATAGAAAATAGTTTCGATATTATGAAATCCATCTTTACGTTTTTCAGTAATGTTTAAACCGATATTAATTTTTGCATTGGGAAAATTGATCATTTGATTAAAAGTTAAAAGATTTTATCTTACAAATTTAGTTTATTGCTGATAATCATCATAACAAAAATTTAATTAACAATTGTTAATAACTTACGTTAAAAAAAAGACGAAAATAAAAAGTGATGTTACTATGAAAAATGAATGGGGTATGCTTACATTTGATTCCCGAAAAAAGTAAAATAAAAATGGCCGGAAATACGAAAAATTTTTCGCAATCGAAACAAATCGCTCAAAGTATTGATTATGGTAAATTACCACCGCAGGCATTAGATCTTGAAGAGGCTGTGCTGGGAGCAATTATGCTGGAAAAAGATGCTATTATTGCCGTAATGGATATAATTAGTCCGGATTGTTTTTATAAAGATGCCCATAAAAAAATTTTTAAAGCGGTTTTAGATTTGTCGCAAGAATTACAGCCAATTGATATTTTAACTGTAACCGAAGAATTGCGAAAAAGAGATGAGCTTGACGAAGTGGGAGGGCCTTTTTTCCTTACTCAACTTACCAGTAAAGTTGCTTCGGCTGCACATATTGAGTATCATGCCCGTATTATTGCCCAAAAATATATTCAACGTGAATTGATTCGTGTTTCTTCCCAAATCCAGAATAAAGCATATGATGACTCGATTGATGTGAATGACTTAATTGATTTTTCCGAGTCGGAGCTATTCAAAGTGGCCGAAGGAAATATCAAGAAAGAAACATCCAAAATTGGGGTGGTTATTCAGGAAGCCATTAGCCAGATTGAAGAAGCGGCAAAGCGAGAAGATGGTTTAAGTGGCGTTCCTTCGGGTTATACCAAATTAGACCGTGTAACTTCAGGATGGCAAAAGTCTGATTTAGTAATAATTGCCGCACGCCCTTCCATGGGTAAAACCGCTTTTGTTTTATCGATGACCCGAAACATGGCCGTTGAACATCAAAAAGGTGTAGCTATTTTTTCTTTGGAGATGTCATCGGTACAGTTAGTAAATCGTTTAATTGTAAGTGAAACCGAATTATCGTCCAATAAAATTAAAAACGGAAGACTTGAACCTTACGAATGGGAACAGCTCGAATATAAAATTAAAAAATTGGTTGATGCACCAATCTATATTGACGATACTCCCGCAATATCGGTTTTCGAGTTAAGAGCAAAATGTCGACGATTAATGAGCCAACAGCAGATAGATGTTATTATTATAGATTACTTGCAGCTAATGACAGGCCCTACAGAAACCCGTGGTAACCGCGAACAGGAAGTGAGTATGATTTCCCGATCGTTAAAAGGAATTGCTAAAGAATTAAATGTACCTATTATTGCCTTATCGCAGCTAAACCGATCGGTTGAGATGCGTTCAGGTTCTAAGCGTCCACAATTATCCGATTTACGTGAATCAGGGGCTATCGAGCAGGATGCCGATATGGTAATGTTTATTCACAGACCTGAAAAATATGGATTTATTGAAGACGAGGATGGAAACTCACTCCTCGGTATTGCTGAAATTATTTTGGCAAAACACCGTAATGGTGCTTTAGCCGATATTAAGCTAAGATTCAGAGATGAATTAGCTAAATTTGAAGACCTTGAAGATGACTTGATTGGAGATTTCCCGGTTGAGAATGATATGAATGGCGGTGCAATTACTTTTGGTTCCAAGATGAATGAAGAGGATAAATCTAAACAAGCTAAAAAAGACGACTCTTTTGATCTGGGTAGTAATACCAATTTCGACAATGAAGTTCCATTCTAAATTCTTTATAGTATATTCAGTAATTCTTTTAACGAAGTTATTTCATGGGTAATATCTTCTGAATGTTTTTTCCCTTGTGGATTAAAATATACCTGATCGAGTCCAAATTTTTTGGCTCCAATGATATCGGTGTCTAAATCATCACCAATCATTACACTTTCTTTTTTTCTTGCATTTACACTTTTTAAAGCATGCTCAAAAATTTTGGCGTTAGGTTTTTGTGCGCCTGCATTTTCTGATGTAAAAATTTTTTTAAAAAATGTATCCAGCTTGCTGTTTTTTAGTTTAGTGAATTGTACTTCGTTAAAACCATTGGTAATAATATACAGGTTATATTTAATCTTCAGGTATTCTAAGGTCTCATAAGTTCCCGGGAAAAGTCTTTTTTTGGTTGGACTTATTTCAATATAATCCTGTCCAATTATTTTTGCCAAATCTTCATCTTTAACACCAAACTCTTCCAATGTAAGTGCAAATCGTTTAAAAGCCAATACCGATTTTCTGATCTTCCCATCACGGTATATCTTCCATAAACGCTCATTATGCTTTACATAGGTATTGTAAAAATTATCGAAACTGTTAAAGATTTTGTGTAACTCATGTTTTTCATAAATGTCCTGAAAAGTTTCTTTTGCATTACTGTCAAAATCCCACAAGGTACGGTCAAGATCAAAATATATGTTTTTATATTTTTTCATTGCAAATTATTCATATAAAGTAAACGCACAAAGTTAAAATAATTCATTAGAAGGCAGAATAATGAAAATATGTTTTAGATTATTTATTATCTAAATCATTACTTTAAAATTACAGTTAAATTATGTATTTTTAATTGCTTTAAAATGATTAATTATGTTGTTATGAAAAATGTTATTCTTGTTTATTTACTATCAATAGGTTGCTTTTTAATCTTGTTTGGATCTTGTAAAAATTCGGGTGAAAAAAGAACCTATGTAAAAAAACTAGAAAGAAATAAAGAATCAATTGCTGTAGGTGTTTATAAGCTAAATGAAAACGATGTTATTTATACTCAGGAAATCATCGAAACCTTAAAGATTGATGGCGGAATTGTTGCCGTTAGTTTAAATCATGACGATATTAAACGTTCTCAACTTGAAAATATTGATGTATTGGTATTTCCTGAATTTAGAAACCGAAATAAGATTGAAGCAGACGATGAAGTGGCAGAAATTATAAGAAAATTTACGGTAGAAAAAGGGAAAGGAATCGTATGTTTAGGTAATAGCGGCAAGATATTTTCCTTAAATAATAGAAATAAAGAATTAAACTTAGTTCCTGTAAAATTTATCGAACAACAGCCGGGAGAAACGCTTAATGGTATTATGAAATTTGAATTAACCGAAAAAGGGAAAAAAATATTTACTGAATTAAGAAATACTCAAAATTTATTTATTGATTTTCAAAGTGGACCAATTATAGATTTAGAAAGCAATAAAGAACAGTTGATAGGTTTGGTTGGGAAAAAATCGAATAGCCCCGTTGGGATTCCTTTTTTTGTTACGTTTCCCTCGGGTAAAGGTAAAATATTTATTTCTACAGCACATCCAGAAATTACAACAGGTATGCGTTGGATGGTACCGAGAATGGTTCGGTGGGTTATTGGCCGAGATATGGTTTCGTATGATAAAAATGTGGTGCGCCCGGGATTTTTTAAACAGGAAATTTTTATTGACGAAAATTACCGTAGGGAAATTGATGAATTAAATGATTTACTAACCCAGGGAGACAAAGATCAAAAAATAAAAGCAATGGAAAAGCTGTTAAATTCTTATCCATGGATGGCTGCTGAAAGAGTGAAAGAGCTTTTATCAGATCCCAATGAAAAAGTTCGTTTAAAAGCGGCTGAATTTCTTACTAAAATTGAATATACGATAGCCATTACTGATCTTGAAAAAGCTGTTAAAAAGGAACGAAAATGTAAAGTTAAAGAACAGTTACTTGCCTATGAAAATGAAATGTGTAATATGATTGAACAACAAGTATCTGTAAATTAGTGATTTATGATTAATATAATTGTTTTTTTTATTTTAGGTATTACTGCTGGTTTTATTGCAGCATGGTTTATAAGTAAATATTTTTATCAAAGCAAAACAGGCTTATCCATTGAAGAGGCTGATACACTGAAAAAGGAATTAAATGCGACCCATACTGAAGTTCAAGTAAAAGAAGAACGATTATCCTATTTAATACGAGAGCTGGAGACTGTAAAAACGGAAAAAGAAAAAAAAGATGAAATAGTTATTGATCTTCGGGAGGCCCTTAAAGAAAAAGAATCAGACTTGAAACATTTGCATGAACGATTGCATGAGCATAAAAAAGAAGTGGATGAATTGCAACAGCGTTTTAAAACCGAGTTTAAAAATCTTGCGAATGAGATTTTAGAAGAAAAAACCGGAAAATTTACCGAGCAAAATAAAATTAATCTGGATACCATCTTAAAACCTTTACAGGAAAAAATTAAAGACTTTGAAAAAAAGGTAGAAGAAACCCACAAAAAAGATATCGCCGACCGTGCTTCGATACAGGAGCGAATTAAACATTTGATAGAAACCAGTAATCAAATTAGTGAAGATGCTAAGAATTTGACCAAAGCGTTAAAAGGCGATTCGAAAACCCAGGGTGGATGGGGTGAGTTAATCCTGGAAAATATTTTGGAAAGATCGGGTCTGGTAAAAGATCGAGAATATTTTGTGCAACAGTCGTTTAAAGATGAAGCAGGAAACAGGTTTCAGCCTGATGTAATTGTGAAATATCCGGGCGACCGCAGTGTGGTTATCGATTCGAAAGTTTCGCTAACCGCTTACGAAAGATATGTTTCTGCTACAGATGATGTTTTGCGTGAAAAAGCACTAAATGAACATTTGGCATCGATTAAAAATCATATTAAGCAATTGAGTGAAAAAAATTACCAGAATTTATACCAGCTAAAATCGCTCGATTTTGTAATGATGTTTATGCCTGTAGAACCGGCATATTTGGTGGCCATCCAAAAAGATCCCGATTTATGGTACTTTGCTTACGAAAAACGAATTTTACTGATAAGCCCAACCAACTTAATTGCTGCCTTAAAGATGATTGCCAGCATGTGGTTGCAGGAGTATCAAAGTCAGAATGTAATGGAAATTGCACGGCAAAGTGGCGCATTATACGATAAATTTGTGGGACTGATAGATGATTTGCAAGATATTGGCAGCAAACTGGAATCTACACGTAAGGCATATGATAATGCAATGAATAAAATCTCTACCGGCAAAGGGAACCTTATTTCGCGTGCACAAAAAATTAAAGAGCTGGGTGCTAAAACAAAAAAAGAGATTCCACAGGACTTACTTGACGATTAATTTTAAATCAATCATAAATTATAATGGCCGTAAAAGAAATTTTATTGATTGGAAATCCGCTGTTAAGAGAAAAATCTGAAAATATTATAGCTTTTGATGCAAGATTAAAAAAATTGGTGCAAGACCTAAAAGATACTTTAATAGATCTTCAACAGCGTAAAAGTACTGGAAGGGCTATTGCGGCTCCACAGATAGGCACCCTGGAAAAAGTAATTTACATACACTTACCCCACCGCTCTTTTGCTTTAATTAATCCCGAAATAACCTGGAGAAACCATGAAATTTTCGAAGTATGGGATAGTTGCTTTAGTTTCGATGTGGCTTTTTTTGTTAAAATTGAGCGACATCAATCTGTTAAAGTGAAATTTTATGACGAAGAGGGAAACAAATACGAAGAAATTTTTAAGGATGATTTGTCCGAATTACTTCAACATGAAATAGACCACCTATATGGTATTCTGGCTACCGACCACCTGAAAAATAATCAAGATATTATGATGAGAGAGGAGTGGGAGAAAAGATATAATATATAGCCAGAAATTTTATGTTTTTTTACCAATACATTGATATTCAAATATTAAATCATAAATTTAGGTTCGTCCAATTATTTTTTATAATATCGCCGTTTAAATTTTTGATGGATGATTAGGCATATATTTTTCATTACGTTTATACTGATTCTACATTGGGATTTTTTGGTTTATTATGGAAACTATTCCGTTCAGAAGCAAGAACCAGTATTTGCTGATTTTTCTTCATGGAAAGAAACATTGATTAATTCTTCGTCTATTTCAGAGCCAGCCTTAAATTTAGCCCTCAATGGGTTTTTCGAATTAAGGGCTAGAAATTTGCTAACGAACGATTCATTAATTACCATTATCGATTTTAGTCTTCCTTCTACTCAAAAAAGATTGTATATTTTAGATATTAAAAATCAAAAACTACTTAATAAAACATTGGTTGCCCATGGAATGAATACCGGAAGCTTACTGGCAGAATTTTTTTCCAACGAACCAGAATCGCTCAAAAGTAGTTTAGGATTATATATCACGCAAGAACCCTATTTTGGTAATCATGGCTATTCATTAAGAATAAAAGGGGTAAGTAAAGGTATAAATGATAATGCTGAAGAAAGAGCTATTGTTATTCATGGTGCCGATTATGTCAGTTATGATTTTATTGAAACGTATGGACGCATTGGCAGAAGCTTTGGGTGTCCGGCATTGCCTATTGATGAAACCAATGAAATTATTGATCTAATTAAAAATGGCTCTTGTTTGTATATATATCATCCATCCATTATTCCTATATCTCCATCTGATCTGGAAAAATTTGATTAATTTCTGTTCGGTCCAAATCATAAATGTCATTGAAAAATTCAAGATCGGATTGATTATCTGCAGAACAAGTGATATATTGAATATGAATATCCATTTTTTGTGGTAAGTCAATGGTATGATGTTCTTTTTTATTGATTAAAGCACTGAAATCAGTTTTATCTTGAGAAAAATTCTTGTCGATTAAATATTGTGCCAGTTTTTCCGGGTTTTGGAGCCGTATGCATCCATGCGAGTAAGTTCTGTTTTGGTTCTTAAATAAATTTTTGGCAGGTGTGTCGTGCAAATATACGCTATACTTGTTAGGAAATAGAAATTTAACCTGACCCAGAGCATTATACGAGCTGTTTAGTTGTCTTACCCAATACTGGTTTCCCAACGGGTCAGGTTTCGACCAGTCGATAATCGAATCAGGCACCCTTTCTTCATTATTATTAATGATAAAATATCCGTTGCGCGATAGATAACTTGAATCTTTTCTGATTTTATAAATCATTTCTTTATTAACAATACTTTTGGGTACGGTCCAGTAAGGATTGGCAATAACTTTTTCCAGACTGCTCGAAAAACTTGGGGTGGGTGTATGTTTTTTGCCTACAATCACATTAAAAACTTGCTTAATCTGATTTGATTCAATAACCTGAAGTTTAAATTCGGGAATATTTACAAATAAATAACTGTCACCAGAATGATTTAATTTTTTTAGCCTGTGGAGATTTAAACAGGCCTGGAAATATTTCTGTTCCAGGAGCGATACCAGTTTTTCGTGTGTAGCATGATTCAAAATCGAATCGTGAGGCAAATGATATCGATCTTGTAATTTATAGAGAACGTTCGATTTTTTGTTGGTGTTGTTAAATTCGGGTAATTCACTAATTCCAGCATAAAAGAGGCTTTTGGCAAGTACCTTGTCGTCGATAAATGATGGAGTAGTATATTTTATCGATAAATTCATATCAATAAAATAAGACATTGAGTGCATAATATTTTTATATTGTACGATTTGCGGTTGAACAGACTTAATTTTTTGTTGAAGATTTTTTTGCTCTATTGCTTCGTTTAAAAGATAAGGTAGGTCTTCTACAAATGATTGGTTAATGGTAGAGTCCGTTTTTATAATTCCTTGATGTAAGAAAATTAATATTTTCAGAGCAGAAAAGGTGGTGTTTATTTCAAATTGAGCCAAATCGGCCTGTAATATTTTAGTATTGAGATGATTTATTTTCTGATGGAATGGTTTTATATCCTCTAAATAAAAATAATCAAATGGGAAACCGTAATATTTTGCACTATCTAACAAATTGTAGATGATGTTGAATTGGGCTGTAGGTTTAAAATTTTTTATCCATGCCGGTTCAAAATTTCTTATTTGATAAAATTCTATTAATAGGCTCTTTACCTGATCATCGATATTTTTGATGGAAACACTGTCATTAGCTGTTAATTGAGTACTTGCTTGTGAAGAAATAAGTTCTGCCAACCGGTAATTGTTTTGAACAGGATAAGGATGATGGTAACTTACCATTAAAAGTAAAAACAGAAGCAGCAGTAAATTCCTAATACCTGTAAAAAAATATTTTTTAAATCTTTTTTCTTCAGGGAAATAAAAATTTAATAATTGATCCTCCGTTTTCATTTTTAAGAGCCTTTATTTAATTGTACGGTTAAATTTTTAAAAAGAATTATTTTTTAGATGAACTACCCGAATATTTTGATAAACATTGTTGAAATGTAAACAAGTGCTTCTTTTAACGTTAAGTTCCTGATAAATAGGTGTTTGTTTGTTGTTTTTGTGATAGATTGGGTGTTTTAAGCGTGTTTTTAAGGTTGAATAAAAATGAAAGACTTCAACCGATAAAATAATTATTATCCCTATGTTAAAATATTTTTTTCTAGAAAAAGTACTTTGTTACATCCTTTATTTTAGCATTAATTAATATATTTGGTATTATTTGGTTTTATTTATTAATCAAAGGTTATGACCCGAAATCCAACTTTTATCCTGTTTTTACTTCTAGTATTATTTTTATATCAATGCTCAATTTCTTATCGGGTAAAAAAACATCCTGAAAAACTAATTCATGGGTATGTTAAAACAGGATTTGAAGAAGTAGAAGATGCGTTTGTTGAAAATTTTACGGAACGTGGAGAATATGGAGCAGCATGTGCCATCTATTATAAAGGCGAAAAAGTAGTTGACCTTTGGGGTGGATATAAAAATTCAATAACCAAAGAGCCATGGGAAAAGAATACGAAGGTTGTAGTTTTTTCTACAACCAAAGGATTAGCTGCAATGTCGCTGGCCATAGCCCATTCTAAAGGATGGCTTGATTACAATAAAAAAGTTTCAACCTATTGGCCCGAGTTTGCTCAAAATGGTAAAGAGGATATTACGGTAAAACAATTACTGGCTCACGAAGCGGGTTTGTGTCTTGTAGATGAAAAATTTGAAATTACCAATTTACAAGATTTTGATTATATAGCCGAAATTATGGCACGCCAAAAACCATTATGGGAGCCAGGGGAAAAACATGGTTATCATTTGGCAACGATGGGTATGTATATGAATGAATTGATGAGGCGTGTTGATCCCACAAATCGTTCTATTGGAAAGTTTTTTGCCGAGGAGATGGCAAAACCGCTGGGATTAGACTTTTATATAGGACTTCCGGATTTTGTTCCCGATGAAGAACTTGCTACGGTTATTCTTCCTTCGGCCTGGCAGGTAATTACTACCTATGATGAAATACCCAAAAAGATGAGAAAGGATTTTCGCAATCGAAAATCAATTTTATATCAATCCTTTAGGATCCCAGAAAAATTTAACCCTAACAGTCGTACTACGCTGAGTGTGGAAATGCCATCGGCCAATGGAGTGGGAGATGCACGTTCCATTGCTAAAGTTTACAGCGAATTTGCCCTGGGGGCAAAAGAATTCGGATTGAATCGTAATACATTTGATTTATTAAAAAAAGAAGCTGAAGTTCCTCCTGCAGGAGCTTTTGATATGGTAATGGGTTTGGATACTTACTTTTCATTTGGATTTTTAAAACCCGGACCTAATTTAATGTTTGGAAGCAGTCGGAAAGCTTTCGGGACTCCGGGTGCGGGGGGCTCTTTCGGCTTTGCCGATCCGGATAAAGAAATTGGTTATGCTTATATTATGACCAAAATGGGAGCCTATTTGGTAAACGATCCGCGTGAGATGGCTCTTCGTGATGCCATGTATCGTTGTGTTGAACAAATTGAGAAAAATCAAACCAAGATTAAATGATTTATTTTTTATGAAACATCCATGCACTGAAGTTCACAAAAATGGAATGAATATAACATGGGTATTCCAATAGACCAGTTAAGTAACTAAAAAATATATTTTCGTGAAACCCTCATGCAATAAAGTACACAACCTGTTTGCCTATAGGCAGGCAAGGATATGAACCGAAGCGAAGCTGAGTTCACGAATACCAAATTAAAAAATATAGTTATGAGTAATAAATTTTGAGGGTTCCATGGTATTTGAAATACAGAAGTAAAAATTAGCAATTGTGTTTACTTGAATAACAAAAGTATAACATAAATATAGTTGAATGAAAAGATTATATAATAAATATTTATTTATTTTTATTTTAACGTTTATTCTTTATGGAAATACCTTATTTCATGATTATACGCTGGATGATGCACTCGTTATTACTGAAAATGAATATACATTAAGTGGGTTTAAAGGGATTGATGATTTATTTACCGAAGAGTTCTTTAATGGTTTCTTCGATCAGAAAAATAAGAAGCTAGTTGCAGGAGGCAGATACCGTCCATTATCAATGGTTACCTTTGCTGTTGAGTGGCAATCGATTATGGGAACACCCTTTGATGGAATTAATCATTTACTGTTGGAACGTAAGATGAATCAACAGGCGAATCCCAATTTTATTTTACCTTCCCAAAAATTATTAAAGAATCTAACGGTAACGATACATATTGAAAACGAACAGTTAAGAAAGCAAAAGCAAGAAGCGATGCTGGAAAATGCAGAAGCCTTAAATACACAAGAAAAAAATATAATCCTCCGTAATTTAGATAGGATGCATAACCGGAGGCCGATTGTTTTATTTGTTAGTCATTTTATGAATGTCTTGCTTTATGCGTTAACAGGCGTGCTTTTATTATATATTCTAACGTTAATCTTCCATCAATATAAATCCGACAAATGGTTTTTATCCTTACCCTTGGTTGCAACATTGCTTTTTGTTTTACATCCAATTCATACCGAAGTGGTTGCCAATATTAAAGGCCGCGACGAAATTTTGTCACTCCTGGGTGCGCTTTTAGCCGTGTTATTTTCCTGGAAATATATCCAAAAGCATAAGATACGCTATTTAATATTTAGTTTCATTGCATTTCTGGCAGGATTATTTTCAAAAGAAGTGGCTGTTACTTTTTTGGCCATTATTCCATTGAGTTTTTACTTTTTTAAAACGAAAAAAGTTGAACCTTATACTTTTTTTATAACGCTTGTCCCCCTTGTTTTAGGAACCATAATTTATTTTTATGTGCGCCACACTGTTGTTGGAGAGATGAAATTTGAACCGAGTAATGAATTGATGAACAATTCGTTTTTAGGCATGAGCTTTAGCGAAAAATATGCTACCATATTTTATACGTTGCTGCTTTATATTAAATTATTATTTTTCCCTCATCCGCTTACGTATGATTATTATCCTTATCATATTCCTGTTATAAGCTGGTCATATATTTGGCCGATCGTTTCACTTATGCTTCACCTTGCATTAGTAATTTATGCTCTCCTCGCAATAAAAAAGAAAAAACTCATTTCATTTGGTATTTTATTTTATATCATTGTTTTATCCCCGATGTCTAATATTTTATTTCCGATAGGAGTATTTATGAATGAGCGGTTTGTATATGCTGCCTCTATCGGGTTTGTCTTAATTTTGGCCTATTTAATAACGCAAAAACTTCCTATTTGGATTAAAAATAAATCGGTAATTGTGAGTTTATTAGTGGTGATTTTTTCATTATATACGATTAAAACCATTAGCCGGAACAGGGCATGGGAAAATGATTTTATTTTATTTACTACAGATGTTAAAACATCCTTGAATAGTGCAAAAAGTAATACATCTGCCGGAGGAAAACTGATAGAAGAGGCAGTTAAGCCTGAAAATAAAACTATGCGGGAGGAATATCTAAATCAGGCCATTGGCTATCTGCACAAAGCCATTGAAATTCATCCGGAATATAATGATGCTCTTTTGTTAATGGGCAATGCTCAATGGGAATTGCATCAAAAAATAGATAGTGTTTTTACATACTATCAGGAAATTTTAAAACGTAATCCTGTTTATACACGTGTTTATACCAATATTTTTGATACAAAAATTCATCAAGTTTTTGATGACCCTGAGAGGATAGATAGAAATTTAAAGCTGCTTCACCAATTGGAAAAGTATCATCCAGGACATGAAGATGTAAATTATTTTCTTGGACATATCTACGGGCGTTATAAGAATGATCTCCAAAAATCATTACAATATCTTAAAAAAACGGCAAAGATAAATCCCAACAAGATTGAAGTTTATAAAGATTTGGGTGTTGCTTACGGAATATCCGGAAATTATACCGAATCGGTTAAAGCATTAGCTAAAGCCGTTCAGTTGGATAAAAAAGACCCAGTATTGAGAATCAATCTAGCCATGTCGTATTTAAAATTAGAAGAGTACAAAAAAGCAAAGCAAGTGATGGATGAAGCTTATAAACTGGTTTTTCAGCCTAAAGATGCTTCTGCTTTGGTTAATCTTGGTTATCTTTATCAAAATTTTGGAGAACAAGAAAAAATGAAATCGTGTTTTGCTAAAGCCCGGAATTTAAATCCTAGTTTGTTTAATTAATATGGTTGCTAACCAGAAAATAGTAGTGGTATTACCAGCGTTTAATGCCGAAAAAACGTTAGAAAAAACGTATTGCGAAATTCCTTTTGATATTGTTGATGAGGTGCTTTTGGTCGATGATAGGAGTCAGGATCATACCGTACAGAAAGCAAAAGAACTGGGAATAAAACACATTGTTATACACGATAAAAATCAGGGGTATGGAGCTAACCAGAAAACCTGCTACCGCGAAGCCATTAAGCGTGATGCTGATATTATTGTTATGCTACATCCCGATTATCAGTATACCCCAAAACTAATTCCTTCGATGGTACAAATAATTGCCCAAAATATTTATCCTGTAGTTCTTGGCTCTCGTATTTTAGGTCGTGGAGCATTAAAAGGAGGTATGCCTGTATATAAATACGTTTTTAATCGGATGCTTACCTTTATTCAGAATATTTTAATGGGCGCCAAACTTTCTGAATATCATACAGGTTACAGAGCATTTAGCAGGAAGGTGTTGGAAACCATAAATTTCGAAGCCAATTCCAATAACTTTGTTTTTGATAATCAGATGTTGGCGCAGATCCATTTTGCCGGTTTCGAAATAGCAGAAATAACTTGCCCCACTAAGTACGATAAAGAATCATCATCCATTAATTTTACCCAAAGTCTAAAATATGGTTTGGGTGTATTAAGAACTTCTTTTCAATATTTTATAGAGAAATTAGGAATTTATCATTTTAAAATTTTTCATTAAATCTAGCAGATACCAGTTTTTTGTCTGATTTTTGTACCGATATTTTTGAATGATTTAAAAAAAGAGGATGAATAAGATTGTTTATTTTTTTGGGTTGTGTTTTGTTCTTTTTAGCATAAACAGTTATGCTCAACATTTGAATAAAATTGGGAAAATTGAAGTTGAGGTTATTTCATCCTTAAAGCCTTATCGTATTGATTATGAGACACAGAAAATTTACACGGACTCCTTAACCTTCGAAGGGAATACCTGGTATGCCATTGAAACTGGTTTTTTAACCTCACTGGAGTTGGCAAATAATGAAAAAGATAAGATTTTTTGTTATGATCAAAATGGCCAATTGAAAGCTACTATTTTATCTAACAGAGTTATTAACCTGAAAGTTTCTAAAAAAGGGAATTCCATTGCCTGGTACGATAGTGAGCATATAATAAAGTTAAACCTTAACACTTTTGCAGTAGATACCTTACAAGGATCTTTTGTTTATACCTTTGTGAAACAAGATAAATTTATCTATTTTGATCCTGGGCAAAAGGAAATTTATTTTGATAAGCAAAAAATCTCTTTAGCGGATTCCCCTTTGCAATTCGTAGAATTTGATTCCAAAATTCTCGTTTGTACAAAAAAATTTCTTTATGAACTAAACCATCAGGATTTGCTAGCTGTCTATTCGTTTGAAGGTGTTTTTTTCGATTTACGAATTATTGATGATCAGCTTTTTTTCGTAGGAAAAATTGAAAAACGAAGGAAAACGGTGTTCAGGCTTTATAAAACCAGTGATCTAAAACAATTTTATTTGGCGGATAAAATGGAAATGGAATAATACAGGTTAAAAACGCAAGGATAAACAACTTAATCCACCATCCATTTTTTGAAATTCCGATGGCTCGAGCTCAATAATTTTATATCCTAACTTCTGAATAGCAGTTTTTGTTTTAGGAAATCCGGCAGGAACCAAAACAAAATTATTAATTCGTAATGCATTGGCTGCATATTCCTCATCTGGTTCTACAATGATCTGATGATAACTGCTTAAATCGTTTGCTGAGCGAAATGACTCGTGTAGAATAATATTGTTGTCCCCTAAATAATTGACCCCTGTTTTAAAATGCAGCATATTACATACCGGAATGGTATAAACATCATAATGATAATCTTCTAAAATTTTGCTTAACTGTTTTGATCCTGCTAAATTTGTTCTATCCGACAGCCCGATATAAAATTTATGATTAGCCTGCATAATATCACCCCCGTCAAGCGTACCCGGTTTTTCTATGTAGTGTAATTTAAGTAGGGGGTTTAAAATTTCTTCTATGGCTTCTGTTTCGCCCAATCTTGATTTATCTCCCGGCCGGGTAATGACACCAAATTCTTTGGTAACCACAGCTGTGTCTTCCACAAAACAAGAATCAGGAAAATCAGGATCTGCTTCTAAGATAGTTAATTCTAATCCACACTTTATCAGTGCATCGCAATACGCATCGTGTTGTTTTAAAGCCCGTGTATAATTTGGTTTTCCAAGGTTTGAGGTGGTTATTCCGTTAGCAAAAGTTTTGGCGGGTCTTTTAACAATAGCTTTTGTAAACATATTTTTCGTTTTCGTTACGGGCAAATATAATTATATATCCCATATAGTTTAGAATATTTTTAAATTACTTTTATTGATATTCGATAATAAACTTTTTAAATAATAAATGGTCATATCTATACTTTAATGAAAAAGAATATTAATTAAGAAAGAATGTAAAAATTTTATTCAATAGCAACATTAAACGTTTAGGTTTAATTATTAATTTGGGATTCACGAGAGGCTGTCTGAAAAAGGCAGCCTCTTTATTGTTTATACAGCGTTGAATTAGAATAATAATAAACCTGAATCCTCCACGTAAAAGGCAAGGTTGTTGTGTGGTAATTATATACTAATAAATTTTTTTAAATTATTGGTTAAAATTTCGTCCAGTTCGTTATCGTTATCCTCCGGTGTTTCTGTAAATAACATACCAAAAATAGGATACTTTGAAATATCTGTTTTTCTGCATTCAATGACATGATTAAATTTTGAAATTAACGAGTCGTAATCAAAATGCTTAATGTTATGAGCATTCATATCTTTTGGCTTATCTAAAATGATAACGCTGTACATTTTTCCCTCTTTGTCGTCCAATATATTTTTCCATACAGGCTTTTTCTGTTCAATAAAATATTCGTACGGATTAATGCCATAGGCATAGTAAACAATATCGGTTGTACACCAACCGGCAAATCGCATGGGGTTAATCTCTATCGGAACCAGTTGATGATTATCAATTCTGACTTCAACGTGTAAAGGAAAGCTTTTGATATGTAAAATATCACCTAACTTTTGAAGGAATGCAGTGATCCGTTGCAAATTCTCTTCAATAATCTTTTTGGAGGTGATATACAGCCGGTCGCTAACATCCTCGGAGGATGAAAATTTATGTTCCAGGATATTTATAACAACAGGTTTTCCTTCTTTATCATAATAGGCATCCACAGCATATTCAGTTCCCTGTATAAATTCTTCGATGATGTAATTATTCGGTGAAATAACCTCTTTAGGAAAAAGATTCCCGTGTGATTCTGTGTTCTCTTTTATCTCTTTTACCGCCTTGTGCCAATCATTTTCATTAGTAATGGTATAAACTCCTATGCTTAGAAATCCATATTTTGGTTTAAGGATAAACGGTTTTTTAAATTGGGATATGTCCATCGAGTCTATATCATCAATATTGATTTCCATGAACTGAAAATCCGGGTATATCGAGCGGATTAACTCCCTAAACCGATATTTGTTTTTGAAAATATCGATGTATTCTACAATCTTTGAAGAAGTTAAGTTTTCTACGATCCATTCGATACTGTTTTCGGAGTTGGTATATAAAAGTTTTTTATCACGATAGTTCATGATACTTTCTTGATTATTTTTTAAGATAACATCTTCTGAAAAGCCTAATTCAGAGGAAATATCATTCAAAACAACATCATAATTCTTTTTCTCAATGGTATTCCTTAATAAGTCGGATACATACGGGTTTTCTAAAATAAACATTTTATGCTTTTTTTGTAATTATTTAGCAGGGTATTCCTACAGTAATAAAATTATATCCCTCAAAGGTAGTGCATAATTCGGAAAAAACATTCTGATTATGTTTTCTGGCGGTTGAAACAAACCCTTCAATTCGGGCATAGATTTCTGCACCAGTGAAAGTACGAAAGCAGTTTGATATTTTTTGCTTAATTTTTGCAGGTCTGATATCTCTTTCAGCGAGATTATTAGTAAATGGCACTTCTTTATTAAAAGCAAATGCAAGTACCGCATTTTGTTCCCTTATTAAACGTTCAACAAGATTTCTCCCTTTAGTCCGTTTATATTTGCCTCGCTTCCCCTTTACTTTTATCGGTGTTGGTTCCGATTTTTTACCAATATCAGAGATGAGAATATATCTGGTTTCAATCTGTTGCCGTCGTTTAACCCTTTCTTCAAAAGGCATCTCATAAACACTTATCAAAAATGCTTTAAAAACTTTTGCCCATTTGCTTTTCCCACTTTCCACTAATCCTTCTAACTCCCTCAAAATATGAGCTCCGCAGATAGCATGATTTATTTTATTAAAGTTGAAATAGCTACTCCAACAATCATGGACAAGCCAACCTTTGATCCTGTCTAATATTGATTTGTCACTTGTTAGTGCCAGAGCACCTCGTTTTTTATGCACAAAAAGATAAGTGTGAAGCAATGTTGTTGCAGTATGTAACCAATGCAAACTACCTGCTACCCGTACTCCTGTTTCATCAGCATGAACTACATTATTTTCAGCTACTTTTGACTTTATTATTTCTTCCGTTTTCTCAAGCTTTTTATAACATTGCTGAGAGGCTGAATAGACGGTTGATTCGTTTATTGAATAGCCAAATAAATCACCAAATAATAACTGTATTTTTTTGAATGGAAGCTTAAAATGCACATTTAATAATACGGCATAAGCTTTAACTCCATTGCCATATTGAACAGGGGCATTCACATTTTCTGGTGCGGCACCTTTATGTAATTTACCACATATAGGGCACCTTGACTTATGTATTTGGTATTCCGTAACTTCTAATCGGGGTTGTGGCAAATCAAAGACCTGACGTGTTTCCGATAAAATCAACTCATCTTTTGTAAACTCATGTCCACAATTGCATTTATCAGGATTACATTCTATTATTTTGTCCGGTTTTTCAACTTGTTGTAAAGTACGTCCTTTATGACCTTTACGGCCTCCTTGTTTGCCATTTTTTGCTTTGGGAAATGCAGGCTTCTTTTTATAGCCATCACTTGATGGTGGTTTGCTACTATTATTGCTATTACTATTTAAACGCGTTTTGAGTTCGTTATTCTCTGCTTTAAGTTCGGTATTCTCTAAACTAAGTGCGGTATTTACAGACTCTAATTCTTCAATCCTTCTTTCGGCCTGCTCTAAGCGTTGAGCAAGACAATCAACTTTGATTATTAATTCTGATATTTGTTGATTTTTATCCAAACTTTTTGTTTTTTCAAAAGTAGTTTGGATTACTATTAAATGTCAAATTTTTCAGTAAAAAGTTATCAAATCAATAATGCTAAAATTGTTGATATCACTTGATTTTCAGAAATTATACTCCTGAGATTCGGGTATTTTAAAAACCGGGGGGAATGGATTCAAATACCGAATTCATAGAGACTTTAAAATATTCAGAACATGAAAGTTATTCACACAAGGTCAATAAAATTGTTAATACCAATAGGTTTTTCTATTTTTATCCTATATATTGATATAATTTTGCATGAGTAGCTAAATAATTACAAATTTTTATAAAATTAAACAATCTCCTTAAGGAACCCTTTAAAGGTTGTATTAAAATCCGCAGGGTTTTCGTAAAAACACAAATGTCCTGCATCTTTAATGGTTAAAATATTTTTGTGCCATAATTGTGGAATAGCAATGTTTTTAAAATAATCGGGGTTGATTAACTGATCTTTTTCGCCTAAAAATAGAGCGACCGGAATTTTTAATTCTTTCAGAATTGAATATTGATCGCTGTAAGCA
>Ga0209936_1000330_pt1 | contig 29655 bp, 21 predicted proteins | sample SalPonR1_A_D1_MG_FD_185694 | JGI IMG/M metagenome (GOLD analysis project Ga0209936, IMG submission 185694) | Salt pond soil microbial communities from South San Francisco under conditions of wetland restoration - Salt Pond MetaG R1_A_D1_MG... ...
AAAAAAGACCATAAAGCCAGAAGATAAAACTAAAAATGACAAAAAGAACGAAAGGTTTAAGCCGGAAGAAAGAACTAAAAATGTAAATAAGGAAGAAAGGTCTAAACCGGAAGAAACTAAAAAGGCTAAGGTTATTGAAAAGAAGGATAATAATTATCCTGAAAACAACCGCAGAGGACCTGCAAGATCATCGAATAACTATCAGAAACGTTCTCAAGATAAAAGAAACGAACGCTCGTTTGAGTTCGAAGGAATTATTACGAATTCAGGAGTGCTGGAAATAATGCCGGATGGTTATGGCTTTTTGCGTTCATCAGAATTTAATTACCTTAACTCACCCGATGATATCTATGTTTCACAGTCGCAAATTAAACTTTTCGGCCTTAAAACAGGGGATACCGTTGAAGGTACTATTCGCCCACCCAAAGAAGGAGAGAAGTATTTTCCTTTAATTAAAGTGGAGAAAATCAATGGACGAACTCCTGATTTTATCCGCGACAGGGTACCTTTTGATTATCTTACCCCACTGTTTCCGGAAAAAAAGTTTACCTTAAATAATAATAATAATGATAAACTATCAACCCGTATTGTTGATATGTTTGCTCCTATAGGAAAAGGTCAGCGAGGATTAATCGTTGCTCAGCCAAAAACCGGAAAGACCGTTCTTTTAAAGGATATAGCCAATGCTGTTGCTGCGAATCATCCCGAGGTATTCATGATTGTTCTTTTAATTGATGAACGTCCTGAAGAGGTAACCGACATGGCACGGAGCGTAAATGCAGAAGTTATTTCTTCTACTTTCGACGAACCCGCTGAAAGACATGTACGTGTTGCCAATATAGTATTAGAAAAAGCAAAACGATTGGTAGAATGTGGGCATGATGTAGTGATTTTACTCGACTCGATTACCCGTTTAGCCAGAGCTTTTAATACCGTATCACCTGCTTCCGGTAAAGTATTGTCCGGAGGGGTAGATGCCAATGCACTGCATAAACCGAAAAGATTTTTTGGTGCAGCCCGTAATATCGAAGAAGGGGGTTCGCTTACTATTCTTGCCACCGCACTTACCGAAACCGGATCGAAAATGGATGATGTTATTTTCGAAGAATTTAAAGGAACCGGTAATATGGAGTTACAACTGGACCGAAAACTTTCGAACAAACGTATTTATCCTGCGGTTGATATTACCGCTTCAAGTACTCGTCGTGAAGAGCTGTTGATTGACAAGGAGATGTTAAATAAAATTTGGATTCTTCGAAATTATTTGACGGATATGAATTCGACCGAAGCGATGGAGTTTTTACGCGACAGGCTGGTAAAAACACAAACCAATGAAGAGTTTATTATCTCAATGAACGATTAATGTTTAACAACACATATTTACCTGAAATGCGGACTTAAGTCCGCATTTTTTGTTTTGTAAATAAGATAAATAGGCGCTTATTTGAAATGAAAATGAATAAGTTTTCTTGGAATCTATTTTTTAACTTTCACTGCCAAATATGAGAATTTTATTTTATTTTTGTAGTATCATAATTTAGGTTAAATATCTTTTAATAAATAAATTAAGGAGTTAGAAATGTCACAAAAAAAGAAATTTATAACCTGCGATGGTAACTATGCAGCGGCTCATGTAGCTTATATGTTTAGTGAAGTTGCAGCGATTTACCCAATTACTCCCTCATCAACTATGGCAGAATATGTTGACGAGTGGGCGTCTCATGGAAGAAAAAATATTTTTGGCGATCAGGTACAAGTTACCGAAATGCAATCTGAGGGTGGTGCTTCAGGAGCTGTTCATGGTTCCTTGCAATCAGGAGCCTTAACATCTACTTTCACTGCATCACAAGGGTTGTTACTGATGATTCCCAATATGTATAAAATTTCCGGTGAATTATTGCCCGGTGTGTTTCATGTAAGTGCACGCAGCTTAGCTGCTCAGGCCTTGTCCATTTTTGGCGATCACAGTGATGTGATGAGTACACGCCAAACAGGATTTGCCATGTTAGCTACAGGTAGCGTGCAGGAAATTATGGATATTGCCGGTATCGCTCACCTGGCTTCTATTAAAACCCGAATTCCTTTTCTTCATTTCTTTGATGGTTTTAGAACATCTCATGAAATACAAAAGGTTGAATATTTCGAAAATGAGGATTTAGCTGAGTTTATCGATTATGATGCATTGCAAAAATTTAGAAAAAATGCACTTAATCCCGAACATCCGGTAACCAGAGGTACTGCTCAAAACCCGGATATCTATTTCCAGGCACGCGAAGCAGCCAGTAAGTTTTATGATCCTGTACCGGATATCGTTGAAGAATATATGCAGGAAATTACCAAATTAACCGGACGCGAATATCACCCATTTACATACTACGGTGCCGAAGATGCTGAAAACATCATCGTTGCTATGGGTTCTGTTACTTCAACCATTAAGGAAGTAATAGATTATAAACTTGCTCAGGGCGAAAAAGTGGGTTTAATATCTGTTCATCTTTATCGTCCGTTTTCTGAAAAATATTTCATGAAAGCGCTTCCTAAAACGGTGAAACGAATTGCTGTTTTAGACCGTACCAAAGAAACAGGAGCAAACGGAGAACCATTGTATATGGATATCAGAGAATTATTCTACGAAAAAGAAGATGCTCCGATTGTGGTAGGTGGCCGGTATGGATTAAGCTCTAAGGATACTACTCCGGCTCATATCATTTCTGTATATGATAATTTAAATCTTCCCGAAGCCAAGAATCATTTTACGGTAGGAATTGTTGATGATGTTAAATTTACATCATTACCGATACTTCCAGATGTAAGCGTTGTTCCTAAAGGTACTTTCGAAGGTAAATTTTATGGATTAGGTTCTGACGGTACCGTTGGAGCGAATAAAAACTCTATCAAAATTATTGGTGATAGTACCGATAAGTATGCTCAGGCTTATTTTGCTTACGACTCTAAAAAATCAGGTGGTATTACCGTTTCTCACCTTCGTTTTGGGGATCAAACCATACGTTCAACCTATTTAGTTGGAACCCCCGATTTTGTGGCTTGTCACGTACCTGCATATCTTCAAAAATATGATATGCTTAAAGGGATTAAAAAGGGTGGAACATTCTTGTTGAACAGTATTTGGGATGCCGAAGAAACAAAAAATCATTTCCCCGATGCAATGAAGAAAACGCTTGCTGAAAAGGAGATAAAATGTTACATCATTAATGCAACAAAAATTGCCGAAGAAATTGGTTTAGGAAACAGAACCAATACCATTATGCAATCTGCTTTCTTTAAGATTTCTAATGTAATTCCTTACGACAAGGCTGTAGAAGAAATGAATAAAGCGATTGTTAAAACTTTTGGTCGTAAGGGCGAGGATGTTGTTAACATGAATAAAACTGCTGTTGAACGGGGTGGTGATGTTGAAGAAATTAAGATTCCTTCTGAATGGAAAAATATTGAAGTGAAAGCAGAAACCGATAACCGGAATGTTCCTGATTTTATTAAAAATGTCGTAGAGCCAATTAATGCTCAAAAAGGAGATGATCTTCCGGTTAGTGCCTTTGCCGGACGTGAAGACGGAACATTCCCCGCAGGAACAACAGCCTATGAAAAACGTGGAATTGCCGTTACGGTGCCCGAATGGATTTCAGACAACTGTATCCAGTGTAACCAGTGTGCATATGTTTGCCCACATGCTGTTATTCGTCCATTCTTATTAACCGATGAGGAAGCAAAAAATGCTCCCGAAGGAACAACTACCATCAAAGGTAAAGGAGGTATCAAAGAATATAATTTCAGAATTCAGGTTAGTGTCCTTGACTGTACCGGTTGCGGTAACTGTGTGGATGTTTGTCCTGCTCCGGACAAAGCACTGGAAATGAAATCATTAGAGTCTCAGCTGGAAGAAGATAAACGATGGGATTATATGCATCACAAGGTTGGTTATAAAGATCATGTATTACCCAAAGACAAAACCGTTAAAAACAGCCAGTTTGCACAGCCATTATTTGAGTTTAGCGGTGCTTGTGCGGGTTGTGGTGAAACACCTTATATCAAAACGATAACCCAGCTTTATGGCGACCGAATGATGATTGCCAACGCTACCGGTTGTTCTTCAATTTATGGAGGCTCGGCTCCATCAACTCCATATTGTGCCAATAATGAGGGTCACGGACCGGCATGGGCAAATTCACTGTTCGAAGATAATGCTGAATATGGTTATGGTATGGCTGTTGGTGTTGAAAAACTTCGCCAACGAATATCCGAAAAGATGAATGCTGCCATGAATGAAGTATCAGCAGATACACAAGCAGCATTTAAAGAGTGGATTGAATCCATGGCAGATGCTGAGAAATCCAAAGTAGCTTCTGCTAAAGTTGTGGAAGCCTGTAAGAAAGAGAAACATCAGTTAGCCAAAGATATCCTGCAGTTAGAACAATACCTGGTTAAGAAATCAGTTTGGATTATTGGTGGTGACGGATGGGCCTATGATATCGGTTATGGTGGATTAGACCATGTGCTGGCATCGGGTGAAGATGTAAACGTTCTGGTTTTGGATACCGAAGTATATTCCAATACCGGAGGTCAGGCATCTAAGTCAACTCCTGTTGGAGCTGTGGCTAAATTTGCGGCGGCTGGTATGCGCGTTCGTAAGAAAGACCTTGGAATGATGGCTATGACTTATGGACACGTATATGTAGCTCAGGTTTCTATGGGTGCCAGTCAAAACCAATATTTTAAAGCCATTAAAGAAGCTGAAGCATATCCCGGACCCTCATTGATTATTGCTTACTCTCCTTGTATTAACCACGGATTAAGAGCAGGTATGGGTAAAACTCAGCTGGAAGAAAAATTAGCTGTTGAATGTGGCTACTGGCATAACTTTAGATTTAATCCATTACTGGAAGCTGAAGGAAAGAATCCTTTTGTGATAGATTCTAAAGAACCGGATTGGAGCAAATTCCAGGATTTCTTACAAAGTGAGGTTCGTTATACTTCGCTTAAGAAATCATTCCCCGATGTGGCCGATGAATTATTTGTTCGTGCCGAAGATGACGCTAAGTGGAGATACAATAACTATAAACGGTTAGCAGCTTACGAATATTCTAAATAAAAACGACTATATCTCTTGAAAAGCAGGCTCAGCAAAGCCTGCTTTTTTTATGACTTGTTTTTGAGAGAGCTTAAATGAACTTATTGGCAATTAACTTGTTGTAATAAAAAAGGAAAAAATTAAAAACACAACAACTATGGCTGATTTATCAACAAGTTATTTAGGATTAAAACTTAAAAACCCGATCATTGCCGGAGCATCTAATCTGGTAACAAGTTTGGAAAATGTAAAAGCAATGGAGAAAGCAGGGGTTGCTGCTATTGTTTACAAATCACTTTTCGAGGAGCAAATTAATCTTGAGGCTGCTAAAATGGACGAAGAACTTGAAGCATATAATGAACGGCATGCCGAGATGATTACCTTATTTCCGGACCTTGAACATGCCGGGCCCAAAGAGCATCTTTTACACCTGAAAAAGGTAAAACAAAACACATCTATTCCAATTATTGCCAGCTTAAATGCAATTTACGAAGAAACCTGGGTCGAATATGCTCAACTGATCGAAGAAACAGGTGTTGATGCCCTCGAAATTAATCTTTATAGCGTGCCTAAAAAGTTTGATCTTACCAGTGAACAGGCAGAAGAAAAACAATTAGAAATTGTTAAAAAAGTTAAAAATGCACTAAAAATACCGGTGAGCGTTAAAATTAGTGCTTTTTATTCCAATCCCTTAAGTTTTATCAAAAAGCTGGACAAACTGAATGTCGATGGAATTGTACTGTTTAATAAACTTTTTGAACCCGAGATTGATATTGATAAGGAAGAACATATTTTTCCTTTTAACCTGAGTAATAAAGGTGATTATCGTTTGTCTTTGCGTTATGCCGGTTTACTTCATGGTAATATTAATGCAGATATTACTTCCTCTTCAGGTATTTTTGAAGGGGAGGATGTGATTAAATTATTGCTGGCCGGAACAGATACCGTTCAGGTTGTTAGTACCTTATATAAAAACAAAATTGATCATACCTCGAAAATGCTTTCTGCAATAACGAACTGGATGGATGAAAAAGGATATGATACAATCAACGATTTTAAAGGGAAGCTTGCAAGGAAAAATACCAATGATCCTTTTGTTTATCTTAGAGCTCAATATGTAGATGCACTACTAAACAAATCGGAAAATATTATCAAGAGTTTTCCTGCACTATAGATAAATTTATATATTCAGTAACCACCTGCAAATAGTTTGCAGGTGGTTTTTTTTATTTTTTTAGTTTATAAAGTTGTAAACTAAAAAAACCTTTGTATGTTTGCAACTTAATTTAAAAACACCAATTTAATTATGAATAAGGAAGAACGATTGAAGAAACAGAAGGAGTTAATTGAAGAAATAGGTATTTATTATGATAAAGAAGGATTTCAACCCATTGCCGGCAGAATACTGGGATTATTGATGGTAATGGATAAGGAGCGATTCACCTTTGATGAAATTGTGGAAGAGTTACAGATTAGCAAAAGCTCGGCAAGTAATACCTTACGAAACCTGGAAATGCGAGGAGATATTGAATATATCACTCTGCCTGGTGAGCGTAAACGATATTTTCAGATTAACAGAAAAGAGCCATTATCCATAATCGAAGAGTTTGAAAAGAAAATTCTGAAGACCAAAGAAATTTTTGATTATCTCCTGGAATTAAAAGAAAATCCAGAATCACCTAATGCAATATTTTTTATGGAACTCAGGAATATTACAAAATTGCTGTTAACCAGTTTTGAACAATGCAAAGATGAATACAAATCGAGTGAAAAGTAATAGTTGAAAATTTATAAAAAACGAACGATTGAATTATGAAACGAACATGAATTTTTTTAATCAAAAAATACACACACGATTATGATTAAAATAAATTCATGAGAGTTCCTGAATGTGAAGAAATTTTTAGTTTCTTCATTTTCAGTAAACTAAAAATTTTAAACAGATGAAAAGAATAGTTTTAATTACACTATTAATATGGGTTTGGGGCAGTGTTTTTGCTCAGGAAGAATCTTTTTCTTTTACCTTGCAGGAAGCCCGTGAATATGCATTAGAGCATAATAAAACCCTGTTAAATGCCCAAAGTGATGTGGCTTTAGCCGAAGAAAAATACAAAGAGACACGCGGCTCCGGATTGCCCCAGGTTAATGGTTCAATGGATTATACCACCAATTTTAATTATGAGTTTGAATTTGGCATGGGAGGACAAACCACTGAATTTGAGTTTGAAAACCCGCAATTACTAGATGCAGGCGATATGGAAGTTATAAAAGCATTAGGGCAAATGTTTGGCCCTTCAGAAGGGGCTAATACTATTGTTATGGAAGACCAGGCCAATGCAAGTATACAGGTATCGCAACTTATTTTTAACGGACAATACTGGATTGGACTTAAGATGGCTAAATTAAGTAAGGATATTGCTGCAAAAAGCCTCAATGCATCTGAAAATGACCTGAAAGAGAATGTAGGAAACCTGTATTATGGTATTCTGGCTTCGCAAAAGTTTATTAAAATAATAGATAATATTAAAGAAAATAATAAGGATATTCTGAAACAGATGCAGAATATGTATGAAAAAGGGATGGTTGAGGAAATTGAAGTGGACCAGATAAGGATGGGGATTTCAGAACTGGAAAATTCTAAAAAAACAATGGAAAGAAGCCTGGAATATAGTATAAACACGTTTAGGTTTGTTTTGGGGATTGAAAATAATGCCCCCATTGAATTTGAAGATGACCTGGATGAGTTCTTAGCTAATATCATGGAAGAGAATTTATTGACCTCCGATTTTGATATTTCACAAAACCCATCTTATCAGCTGGTAGAAACTCAGGAAGAAATTGGTGAAGAAAGTATTGCGATGCAAAAGTGGGCTTATGCTCCTACTATTTCCGGCTTTTATAATTACCGGGAAAAGATATTAAAGTCAAGCTTTGATTTAAGTCCCAAAAACACAGCCGGTTTGACTTTGAGCGTGCCTATCATTTCAGGCGGTACTCGAAGTGCTCAACTTAGTCAGGCCAGAATTGAATATGAAAAAATAAACCGAAATAAATCTTTATTAGAAGAGCAACTCGAATTGCAAAATCGACAGTTGATTTATGAATTGAAAAATGCTATCGATAATTATCAAATGCAAAAAGATAATGTGCAAGTGGCTCAGCGTGTTTATGAAAACTCAAATAATAAATATAAACATGGGCAATTATCTGTAGTAGAGTTAAATCAAACCAGAAATAACTACCTGCAGGCAGAAAATAATTATGTTTCATCCATTCTTAATTTGTTGCAGGCAAAACTTAAGAAAGATAAACTATATAATAATTTATAAATGTTAATTCCAAAATATAAAAAAATGAAATCATTAGGAAAAATAAGTATTGTAGCGGCTGTCATTGTATTATCATTTTCCTGTAACCGCGAAAATAATACCAATACAGATACAGTAAACGAAGAGGAAAAAGTATTTCCGGTAAAAACCGAAAAAATACAAAAAGAAACCATTACAAGAACCATCGAGTATACTGCAAACCTTGTTGCTTTCAAAGAAATACATTATCCTCCTGCCTCGCCGGGACGAATTGATAAAATACTGGTTGAAGTAGATGATCGGGTTGCTAAAGGACAGGTGTTGGTTGAGATGGATAAAACGCAACTTATGCAGGCAAAAGCACAGTTTGAGAATGCTAAATTTAATTTTCAGAGTATTGATACGTTGTTCCGGATGGGAAGCGCAACCAAGCAACAATACGAATCTGCTAAGATGCAATATGAGATGGCTAAATCACAATATAAGTTTGCTAGCGAAAATTCTATTTTGGAATCACCTATCGATGGGGTGGTAACCGGTAAATATTTCGAAGATGGGGAGATGTACTCGGGTACACCGAATACAGCTTCAGGGAAATCTGCTGTTCTTTCGTTAATGCAAATCAATCCCCTTAAAGTTAATGTTAGTATATCACAGCGTTATTTCCCTTTATTCAAAAAAGGGATGAGAGCCGTTATTCAAACAGATATTTATCCTGAAAAAGTATTTATAGGTGAAGTGAAAAGGGTATACCCAACCATTGATGCTGCTACCAGAACTTTCCAAACAGAAATAATCGTTAATAATGAAGATAAAATATTGCGACCGGGAATGTTTGCCCAAATTAAAATAGAACTTAAAGATGTTGAAACAATTGTTGTACCTGCAATTGCTGTTCTTAAGCTCGAGGGAACCAATACACGATATGTTTTTGTAAATGAGAACGGAACGGCTAAGCAAATAAATGTGAAGTTAGGTAAACGTTTTGATGATAAAATTGAGCTGGTATCCGATAAAATCAGGGTAGGAGACGAACTGATTGTTGAAGGACAGGCGAATCTTTTAGATGGGTCTGATTTAAAGGTTGTTCATTAAAACTACCTACCGGTTTACTTTTATAAAACTTTTTAAAAAATAAAATTATGAGTATATATGGAAATGCTGTAAAAAAGCCTATAACTACCATAATGATCTTCCTGGCTATTGTAGTCTTTGGAATATATTCGTTAGTTAAACTGCCCATTGATGTTTACCCTGAAATAGAATATCCAGCAATAACAGTCTTTACAACCTATGCAGGGGCCAGTGCCTCAGATATTGAAACCAATATTTCAGAACCTGTTGAGGATGCTTTGAATACGATTGATAATCTGAAAGAAATTACATCTGTTTCAAGGGACAATATATCAGTGGTAACCCTTGAGTTTGAATACGAGACTGATCTGAATGAGGCGGCAAATGATATCCGCGATGCTATTGCATTGATTGAAGATGTGTTGCCCGAAGACGCCGATAAACCGAATATCTTTAAGTTTAGCTCCAGTATGATGCCAATAGGGGTATATGCAGTTACCGCAGATAAAAGTTATCAGGGGATAGAAAAAATCCTGGAACAAGAAATCATTAACCCCCTGAACAGGATCGAAGGAATTGGTTCAATTTCTATTATTGGTGCACCAACACGGCAGGTGAAAATTGAAATTAACCCCCGAAGATTAGAAGCCTACAATATGACCATTGAACAGATTGGAAATGTGCTTCGGGCAGAGAATTTAAATATGCCTTCGGGTAATATTAAAATGGGACAAATGAGCTACCCTTTGCGTATTGAAGGGGAGTTTGAAAATAGCGACATGATTAAAAATATAGTGCTGGGAAACTATAACGGACAGGCCATTTATTTAAAAGATGTTGCTCATGTACAGGATTCTTTAAAAGAGATGACGGTCGATGAAAAAATTAATGGAGAGCAGGGGGTTCGGATTATGGTGATGAAACAGTCCGGTGCTAATACCGTGAAAATTGCCAAAGAGTTTAACAAGCGGTTAGATGAGTTAAAAAGCGGCCTGCCTTCAGACATTGAAATAATGAATGTATTCGATTCCAGTGAGTTTATTAAAGGTTCCATTAATAATCTTACTAAAACGCTCATGTTTGCTCTTCTATTTGTTACGCTAGTTGTGCTGTTTTTCCTAGGTCGCTGGCGAGCAACATTTATTATCGTATTAACTATACCAATTTCGTTAATTGTTGCATTTATTTTTCTTCATGTTACCGATAGCTCAATCAATATTATCTCGTTATCAGCCCTTTCTATTGCTATAGGGATGGTGGTTGATGATGCTATTGTTGTTTTAGAAAATATAGCCAAACATATCGACAGAGGAAGCTCTCCCCGTGAGGCAGCTATTTATGCAACCAATGAAGTTTGGCAGGCTGTAGTGATTACGACACTTACTGTTGTCGCAGTATTTTTCCCTATGACTATGGTAGGAGGTATGACTGGTGTGCTCTTTAGTCAGTTGGGCTGGATTGTTACAATTACTGTTATTACATCAACCATTGCGGCTATTACACTTACTCCAATGTTAAGTTCTAAAATGCTTCGGTTAATAAAATCTGATGGTAACGGTAACAGTAGTTATTATAATCGTGTAATGCCATTGTTTAACAAACTGGATAATGCTTATGGTAAAATTTTAAAATGGAGCTTGTGTCATAAAAGATTAATTACCATTGTTTCTTTTGTTATATTTTTTGGTTCATTAGCATTGCTGGGTAAAATCGGAACCGAATTTATCCCGGAAACCGATGAAGGGCGTTTGTCTATTACTATTGAATTACAACCGGGAACAAGAGTTGAGAAAACTGCAGCTACAGCGCGCATTATTGACAGGTATGTAAGTGATATTCCTGAGGTTGATTTAATTTCTACTTCAGCAGGTAGTGATGATGAAGGAGGAATGATGGCTATTTTTATGTCGACAGGCCCTAATATTATTAACTATACGATTGGTTTGGTAGAATTGGAAGAACGTAACAGAACCGTATGGGAGATAGCTGAAGAGATTAGACAAGAGTTGTCGGGAATGCCCGTAATTATGAACTATAACATAACTACCGGGGGCGCTGAAATGGGAGGAAATACTGTTGATGTGGAAATTTTTGGATACAATTTTGATCAAACGACTATATTAGCCAATCAAATTTCCAAGCGATTAAAAACGATTCAGGGTGCACGCGATATTCAAATTAGTCGAGAAAAAGAGAAGCCGGAATTAAGGGTTGAGCTTGACAGAGAAAAGATGTCTGCCGTTGGATTAAATACCGCGATGGTTTCTACGGCTCTTTATAACCGGGTGGCCGGATTAACAGCCTCAAAATACAGAGAAGATGGCGAAGAATATGATATCGTAATCCGTTTTACAGAAGAGTTCCGGAATTCCATCAGTGATTTGGAGAATATATCTCTACAAACAGCTACCGGTTCTACGGTTAAGTTAGGCGAAATAGGAGAAATTAACGAGTATTGGTCGCCTCCGAATATTGAAAGAAAAAGGAGGGAGAGAGTTGTTACTGTTTCGTCTACGCCCTATAAAACTTCGTTGGGTGAGTTAGCGGCCAATATCCAGCAGGAGATTGACAAGATGGATATTCCGAAGGAAGTGTCCATTGAGATCGGTGGTGCCTATGAAGATCAGCAGGAAAGTTTTGTGGATCTGGGCATGTTACTTTTATTAAGTCTTGTGCTTGTGTATATTGTTATGGCCTCGCAATTTGAGTCACTCAAAATGCCCTTTATTATCATGTTTTCTATTCCGTTTGCATTTACCGGGGTTATCCTGGCCTTGTATATCACCAATACAACTTTAAGTGTTATTGCAGCACTGGGAGCGATTATGCTGGTGGGTATTGTGGTTAAAAATGCCATTGTGCTGGTCGATTATATTAACCTGATGCGCGACAGGGGATATGTACTCGATGAGGCTATTATCGAATCAGGAAAATCAAGGTTACGTCCGGTATTAATGACCGCATTAACTACTATTCTAGGTATGCTCCCACTGGCATTAAGTACCGGAGAAGGTTCAGAAATCTGGAGTCCGATGGGTATCTCGGTAATTGGAGGGATGATTTTTTCTACGCTCATTACGATGATTATTGTACCTATTATTTACAGAGTATTTGCCAGCCGGGGCGAACGTGATAAAAAGAAAAATGTACGGAGCAAATTTAAATTTATGGATATGTAATAATTTACTAATTTTTGGAATACAAAGATTAGTTTAAAAAATAGAACATTATGAAAGCAATTTTTATTGTATACAATCAGGCACATACCGAGAAAGTAGAATATATGCTTGACCGTCTGGAGATTAAGGGGTATACATTCTGGGAGAATGTATACGGAAGAGGCTCGGAGGATGGTGTCCCCCATATGGGGACGCATACCTGGCCCGAAACAAATTCAGCTACTCTTACCATGGTTGATGATGATAAGGTAGATGTAGTTTTGGAAAAAATTAAAATGCTGGATTCAATTAATGAGGAAGTTGGGATTCGGGCTTTCGTTTGGGATATCCTCAAAATGGTATAATAAACATTATTTTCTTATAGAAAGGTGCCGGAAGAAAAAAAATGTATGCTAATCTTCCGGCATTTTTTTATTTTAACCGAACAAGTACATCGCCTTTGGAAACCATGTCGCCGTGTTCGAAAAATATCTCATCTACTTCTCCATCATGTTCAGAAACAATTTCATCGTAGGTATAGTTATTCTCAATATAACAAATTCGCTGACCTTTTTTTACCTGATTCCCTAGTTCAATGGCTTGTTCCTCGATAAAATAGTTTAAATTGTAAAATATCCTGCCCATATAAGGTGAAGTAATATCTTTTTTACCCGGCTCCGGTTTTACTCCTCCGGATTTGGGTGATTTAGCCTCAGTACGTAATTTTTGTAATTCTTCGTTAAATCTTTTTTTCGCTACCCCCGATTTGTAATCTCTGTATTGACGCTCGTGCATGGCAAATTCAAATAGTTCTTCATCATCCTCACCGGAATCCCAGTTATTTTCTTCCATCTCTTTCCGATAGTTATCTAACTCATCGGGATAATTATCCTGGGGAACACCCTGGTAGAATTCTTTTCCCGATTCTTCTGCTATTTTAATAATTTCAGGAGCAAGCTTTCCGGGTAATTTACCGGCTTTTCCTAATATCATATCCCATGCATTGTTGTCAATGATGGAGAATTTTGCTTTGCCTTGTATTTCCTGCATCACATTTAATAGGGCAATATTTTTTACATACTGGCTAAAAGGAGTTACCAGGGGTGGATTTCCCAGCTTAGGCCAGATATCAATCACTTCATCAAACAGTTTAACCAGTAAATCATCTTCCGATAATTTACCTTTTCCCTGGGCCTCTAAGGTTTGATTTAATCCCTGATGTACATTTTTTAAATCGGCCATCATACTGCCCATCATCCCGCCGGGTAATCCTGCATGGACTAATAATGATGACATATAACGGTTTTTGGGGTTAATAAAATAACCCAGAAAATCATCAATAAACTCCTGACTTAAAGCCCGTGCTTTCATATATGCTTTCATATTGATTTCGGGTACTTTAAATCCTGCATCTTTAAGCATAGCCTGAATCGTTATGACATCAGGATGGACCATACCCCAGGAAAGAGGCTCCATAGCAACATCGACATAATCAACACCCGCTTTAGCCACTTCTAACATAGAAGCTACAGAAAAACCAGGGCCTGAGTGTCCATGATATTGAACAATCAGGTCCGGATATTTCTTTTTTATTTCTCTTACAAGGTTGCCCAGTGTTACCGGCCTTCCAACACCAGCCATATCTTTAAGGCAAATTTCATCGGTACCATATTCTACCGCTTTATCTACAACACCCATGTAATAATCAACCGTATGTATTTCAGAATGGGTAATACTTAAGGTAGCCTGCGATATCATTCCGGCTTCTTTGGCATATTTTATCGATAATTCAAGATTTCTGTGGTCATTTAATCCGCAAAATGAGCGTGCAATATCAACACCTTGTGCTTTTTTTACTTTAAACATCAACTTGCGAACATCTTTAGGCACAGGGTACATACGTATCCCATTTAATGCTCTTTCAAGCATGTGCGTTTGAATTCCCGCTTCGTTAAAGGGTTTGGTCCACTCTCTTACCGCTTTGTTCGGGTTCTCTCCATATAAAAGATTTACTTGCTCAAAAGCACCACCGTTGGTTTCAATACGTGAAAAACAGCCCATATCAATAATTACGGGGGCTATTTTCTTGAGTTGATCTACTCTGGGCACATACTTCCCTGAAGATTGCCACATATCACGATAAAGCAGACTAAATTTTATCTCTTTGCTCATATTACAAGTTCCTTTTTGTCAATATATTTTTTAAAAAATATTGTTTTGAAATGACAAAGCAACAATTTTTTTCTTTCTAATGCTATGTTATAAAAAATGTTGCTTTTTTTATTATTTATAATTAATTGATTATCATCTGTTTTAATTAGATGTTTGCTGCCTTAAAAAGTTTAATTAAAAAAACAAGTTATGAAATATGCTGAATATTTGAAAGGGGGTCATATTCAAACGGGTATTTTTTTGTTTTAATGTTTCTATCGATTTTTGCTGTTACAATAGGAGCTGCCAATATGATAAACAACCGTTCCATCTGATTTTTCATCCTGCAGGGTTCTCATATTTTTATTTTTATTCGAACTAAATTAATTTAAAATTTTTAACTTTGCAGCATTAAAAGAAGAACAATTTTGGGAAGAATTTTAGCTATCGATTATGGAAGAAAAAGAGTTGGCTTAGCTGTAAGCGACCCCATGCAGATGATTGCCAACTCGTTAACTACAATACATGTTAAAGATATTTGGGATTTCTTATCGGATTATCTTCAAATGGAAGCGGTTGATTGTATTGTCGTAGGTTATCCTAAACAAATGAACAATCAGGCATCAGAAGCTGTTCGTTATATTAATCCTTTTTTGAAACGTTTACAAAAACTATATCCAGAAATGAATATTCAGTTGGTTGATGAGCGATTCACATCAAAAATGGCACATCAAACAATGATTGATGCCGGATTAAAAAAGAAAGCAAGACAAAATAAAGCACTGGTAGATACCATTAGCGCCAATATTATTTTGCAATCTTATTTACAACAACGATCAAAATTTTAAATCAATGATTTATCCAATAGTTATATACGGTTCCCCGGTTTTGCGCAAGGTTGCCAAAGAAATTGATCAGGATTATCCCCATCTGAAAGAATTTATTGCAGATATGTGGGAAACAATGTATCATTCTGATGGTATAGGATTAGCATCTCCTCAGGTAGGAAAATCAATTCGTTTATTTGTGATTGACGGAACACCCATGGAAGAAGATGACCCAACACTTAAAGATTTTAAAAAAGTGTTTATCAATCCACAAATTACAGAAAGGATAGAGGAAGATATTCTTTATTCAGAAGGGTGTTTAAGTATTCCGCTTATCAGAGAGGAAGTGATGAGACCTGCAAAAATTAGAATTGAATACTATGATGAAAATTTTAACTTTCATGATGAATGGTTTGAGGGTGTTGCAGCTCGTATCATTCAGCACGAATACGATCATTTGGAAGGAATTTTATTTACCGATAAAGTAGCACCCATTAAAAAGCGTTTGCTTAAAAATAAATTGCAGGCCATTTCAAAAGGGAAATTTAACGTGGATTATAAATTTAAATTAGCCAAATAACTTTCTTAGTGATTTACCTGGATTAAACCTTTGAAGTTAATATTCCAAAGGTTTTTTTATACCTGCTTGTTAAATAATTTTTCATTATTTTCCGGTAAAAAAAATTGTTTGACGATTCGTTTCCGGATTGGCATTGTCCGGCGAGCCGAAAAACCAGTACAGTGAGCGTTAAAAAAATCTGCTGTTCGAACCGAGCGTTTTGTGCGAGCTCGCCGAAGGCAAGCACTGACCGAAGGGAAGTGCAAGTTTAGATTTTTTAGCTCACATCGCGTAGTTTTTCGAGTGAGGCGGGCGGAACCTTGAATTTCTTTGCGTACTTTCTTGTTTCAAGACAAGAAAGTATGTGGGGTCAGGGGCAAAGTCCCTGAAATAGGAAATTGGTAAATGGTAAATAAAATCAAAGTTTCAGAATGGATGCAATATTTTTAACGGACAACAGTGATAATTTTTGATGTGCTTAATGTTTGCATTAAACAGGTATATGTCACAAAAAAAGTGCATTAAATCTAATTTATTTTGAATTTGTTATTTGTATTTTGAAATTTTATTGTAAAGTCTAATTATATTTGTTGCGTCTTTAACCTTTTATTATTTATTAAAAAAAAGTTTTTTACAATGGAAGTTACATTAGATACCGCTAAAAAATTAGGATTATTACCCGAGGAGTTTGAAGTTATTAAAGAGATCATGGGACGTACGCCCAATTTTACCGAGTTAAGTATTTTTTCGGTAATGTGGTCGGAACATGCATCCTATAAAAATTCAATAAAATGGTTAAAGACATTGCCCAGAACCGGCAAACAATTACTTGCTGAGGCAGGTCAGGAAAATGCAGGGTTGGTCGATATTGGAGATGGTTTGGCCTGTGCTTTTAAGATCGAGTCACATAACCATCCCTCGGCTGTAGAACCTTATCAGGGTGCAGCTACCGGTGTAGGTGGAATTAATCGCGATATTTTTACCATGGGTGCAAGACCTGTAGCACAATTAAATTCACTGCGTTTTGGAGATATTCACCTGGATCGTACCAAATGGCATTTAAAAGGTGTTGTAAAAGGTATCGGAGATTATGGGAATGCTTTTGGAATTCCTGTTTTAGGCGGGGAAGTGTTTTTTGATAAATGTTATAATACGAATCCCTTGATAAATGCCATGTCGGTTGGTATAATGAAAAAAGATGATACCATTTCTGCTATTGCAAAAGGAGTTGGAAATCCCGTATATATTGTGGGTTCATCTACCGGCAAGGATGGAATTCATGGAGCAACTTTTGCATCGGCAGACTTAACTGAAAATTCGGCCGACGACTTACCATCTGTTCAGGTAGGCGATCCTTTTATGGAAAAATTACTGCTTGAGGCAACGCTTGAATTAAACAAAACAGGAACTGTTGTTGGAATGCAGGATATGGGTGCTGCAGGAATTATCTGTTCTACTTCTGAAATGTCTGAAAAAGGAGGACACGGAATGAAGATTGACCTGGATAAAGTTCCTTTACGTCAGCAGGATATGCATCCCTTTGAGATATTGTTGTCCGAATCACAAGAACGAATGTTGGTTGTTGTTGAAAAAGGTAAAGAGGCTGAGGTTGAACAAATCTTTGAAAAATGGGATTTGAATTGTGCCATTATCGGTGAAGTAATTGCCGATGACCGGCTTTATTTCTATATGCATGATGAATTGGTTGCCGATGTTCCCGCTTCATCCCTGGTTCTTGGTGGTGGTGCTCCGGTGTACGAACGCGAATATAAAGAGCCTGCTTATTTTAAAGCGTATAAAAAATTTAAAATGGAGGATGTTCCTGAACCGGAAAATTACAAAGAGGTGGCCCTCAAAATGATTAAAAATCCCAATATTGCTTCTAAGCGTTGGGTTATTGAACAGTATGATACGATGGTTGGTACAGGAAATATGAGTACTAATTTCCCTGCCGATGCGGGTATTTATAATATTAAAGGGACCAACAGAGCGTTGGCAATGACTGTCGATTGTAATGCACGCTATGTAAATGCTGATCCTGAAAAAGGAACCGCTATAGCCGTAGCCGAAGCAGCCCGGAATATTGTTTGCTCAGGCGGTATTCCTTTAGCTGTAACCAACTGCTTGAATTTTGGGAATCCCTATAACCCTGAAGTTTATTGGCAGTTTGTACATGCTATAAAAGGAATGACACATGCCTGTAAGAAGTTTAACACTCCGGTTACCGGCGGGAATGTTAGCTTTTATAATCAAATGCAGGTTAAAGGAAAAACCGTTCCTGTTTTTCCAACACCAACCATTGGCATGATTGGTTTAATTGAAGATAAAAACAATCAAATGAGCATCTCTTTCAAAAATAAGGGAGATATGATTTATCTTATAGGTAAATCTAAAGAAGATATTAATTCATCCGAATATCTTTATTCATATCATGGAATTGAGAAATCGCCGGCACCTTATTTCGACTTAGAAGAAGAACATCAGGTGCAGGAAACCATTCAAAAATTGATCAATAAAAATTTAGTTTTGTCAGCGCATGATGTTTCTGATGGAGGTTTGTTTACAACTTTAGTGGAAAGTGCAATGATTAAGGGATTTGGATTTGATGTTACCGCTGATGCAGAAGTGAGAAAAGATGCCTTCTTATTTGGAGAATCACAAAGCAGAGTGGTTGTTTCTGTTTCTCCAACCAACGAAGATCATTTTATTGATTTTATGATTGAACAAAAAGTTCCTTTTTCGGCTTTAGGTCATGTTACTAAATCGGAATTTAGAATTGATGATAACTCATACGGCTTTGTTTTCGATATAAAGAAATTGTATGATAATGCCCTTGAAGAATTGCTTACCGAAGAAATATAAACGTGACAAAACCCTATAAAGATCAAAAAACAGGAAAAAAAGAGCAGGTTACTCTTATGTTTAATAATATTGCCCGGCGATATGATTTTTTAAACCATTTTTTATCATTAGGGATTGATAAAATATGGCGAAAAAAGGCTATAAAAACCCTCTCTAACCTGAAACAAAAATCTTTTTTGCTTGATATTGCCTGCGGTACAGGCGACCTCGCCATTGAAGCATTAAAATTAAATCCCGGGCATATTATGGGTATCGATATCTCGGATGAGATGCTAAAAATTGGAACGAATAAAGTTGAACAGATAGGAGCCAGCCAGATAATAACCCTACAAAACGGGGATGCTGAAAATATGGCTTTTAAGGATAACTCTTTTGATGCCATTACTGTAGCCTTTGGGGTGCGGAATTTTGAAGACCTTTCCAAAGGTTTGTCTGAAATGTGGCGTGTATTAAAGCCCGGAGGACATGTTGTGGTATTGGAGTTTTCTAAACCGCACCTATTTCCTGTAAAACAGATTTATCAGTTTTATTTTAATGTTATCCTGCCGGTTATAGGTAAAATTTTTTCTAAGGATCAGACCGCTTATTCATACCTGCCCCAGTCGGTAAATCGTTTCCCTGAACGGGAAGATTTTATACAAAAAATGGAAGATGCAGGTTTCTTACAATGTTTTTACAGAACACTAACTTTTGGTATTGTTACCATTTATTATGCCGGGAAAAAAGAAAAATAAAAAATGTAATATTTTGCTGCAATGGTTCGTTTACTACAATTATAAAGATAGCATGCGAAAAATACTTTTTTCCATATTATTAATCATAATGGGTTATTCTGCATCAGCTCAAAAGGAGACTGTCCTTAATTACCAGGAGGTTGATTATAAGAAAATTCATTTTGGTTTTACCATAGGTTTGAATACGATGGATTTTAAATTAACCCCTTCAATGAATACTTATGGAGTTGATGAGGCAATGTTGGTGCCTGAAATTAATAACTTAACCCCCGGATTTCATGTAGCTGTAATTTCCAGTTTGAGATTAAACGAGTATTTCGATTTAAGATTTTTACCCGGAATATCGTTGGGTCAGCGTAATATCCTTTTTTATGATGAAAATAATCAGGTGGATTCAGAAATGAAAATTGAATCCACATTTATTGATATTCCATTGGTATTAAAATATAAAGCAATAAGAATAAAAAATACCAGACCCTATTTAGTTGGCGGATTAAATTTTCGTCGGGATATGGCCAGAAATAAAGATTTTAACGAAGATGAAGGGGTTTATATCAAGTTAAATCCCTTTGATATTTACTATGAAATAGGGTTTGGGTTTGATTTTTACCTGGCATATTTTAAATTATCAACTGAAATTAAATACTCTATAGGAACATTTAATGTTGTTTCGTCTGATAAATCTGAAGACTTCCCTCAATTTGCCAATGCTATAGACCAATTAAACTCACGAATGTTCATGGTTTCTTTCCACTTTGAGTAAGTCAGAACATTCTTCTTATAAATTCAGAACATACAACAGCTGTTGCTGTAGAAAGATTTAACGACTCGCTTGATTTCTTGTTGGCCGGGAAATGGGGAATAAAAAGTTTTTGCTGAATATAGGGTTCCCATTTTTTAGATATTCCATGCGATTCACTACCCATCATAATAAACCCTTTTTTACTTAAAGGTTCATGGTAAATGTTTTGACCCTCTAAAAATGTTCCGTAAATGATAAAATCATTTTCCGCAGAAAATTCTTGTAATAATTCTTTAAAATCTATATAATGAACCTTAACCCTGAAAATTGCTCCCATAGTAGCCTGAACAACTTTCGGGTTATATACATCAACGCTCTCTTTGGTACAGAAAATATTTTGAATACCAAACCAGTCTGCTATCCTGATAATGGTTCCCAGATTTCCAGGATCGCTTACATTGTCCAGAAGAATACTTAATTGCTGGGCAATTTCTGTTTGGATATAATGGGTTTGAGGAATTTTAACGGTTGCCAGAACACTGTTTGGTGTGCTTAAAGCACTAATTTTTTTAAGCTCTTCGTTGGTAATTCCATAGCTTTTGATTAATTTTTCATCAATTATTGGCTGGTGTTGATCTAACCATTTGCTTGTAGCAAAAAGTGCTGTAATTTCAGCATTAGCATTTAAAAGCTCATCAACTAATTTTTCACCTTCAACAAAAAATACTTGATGGGCATCTCTGTATTTCTTTTTTTTAATGGAATTAAGGAATTTAATTTTATTTTTGCTAAGCATGAATTAATTCGTATGATTACAAATTTTGTGTAAATATATAACATTGAAAAAATTTATACCACCATATAAGCTAAAAAGGATTAATAATGTGTTTGCATTATTAGCGCTTTTTATACTCTTTTTTGCTTCATGTAGTCCGGTGAAATACGTCCCTGAAGATAAATATCTTTTAGACCGGTACAAAGTAAAAATTGATAAAGGAACCGCCGAAAAAGAAAAACTAAAAAAAGAAGAGTTAAAATCATTGGTAAGACAAAAGCCTAATAAGAGAATATTGGGTGTCCGGTTTCATTTGGGATTATATAATTTATCACGAAAAGAAAAAGAAAAAGGATTAAGTGGTTGGTTGAAACGTATTGGTGAGGAGCCTGTGATTTATGATGATTTTCTTACCAACAAATCAGCACAACAGATAAAATCGTACCTTAATAATAAAGGATATTACAATTCAGTAGTTTCTGATACGGCTATATTTAAGCGTCAACGTGCACGTGTTTTATATCGTGTAAAAGTGAATAAACCTTATAAAATAAGGCAGTTATCGTACAATGTTCAAGACTCATTAATTGAACCTCTTATATTAAAAGACTCAGTTAACTCGCTAATAGCTACAGGTGAAAACTTCGATCTGGATCTTTTGCAGGAGGAAAGGGAACGAATTGAAACCTATCTCAAGAACCAGGGATATTATAATTTCTCAAAAGAATTTATCTTCTTTCAGGCGGATAGCTCATCAACAAACAGAGAAGTTTCGCTAATCCTCAATCTTAAAAAGTTTCAGCAAATTAATGAAAACAGGAGTACATATGATCTTAACCATAAAAAGTACAAAATAAACAAGGTCTATGTTTTTACAAATTATAGCCAAAAAGAAGCCCTGGCTCAAAAAGAAAAATATTATTCGGATCTTGATACAACCTATGTAGATGGAATTTATTTTATCAGTAAGGGAGTAGATCCTTTAAAAAAGAAAATTTTCTTACATGCCAATTTCATCCAGGAAGGTGATGTGTACTCATTATATAATGTGGAAAAAACGTATCAGCATCTGAACGCTTTACGATTGTTTAGGTTAATAAATATAAAATTTAATGAAGTTGAAGCGGATAGTTTAGTTTTTACGGATAGTATACCTTTGGATTATTTAAATTGTAATATCCTGTTAACCAAACATTACCTGCAATCCTATACTGTTGAACTTGAAGGAACCAACTCTTATGGCAATATTGGCGTAGGAGGGAATTTGCTGTATCAGCATAAAAGTTTATTTGGAGGTGCCGAAATAACCGATTTTAAAATTAATGGTTCTATTGAAGCCCTTGATACCTCTGTAGTTGGAATTAGCCGTATTAATAATGCTGTCGAATTGGGTGCTGATATTACCATGCGTATCCCTAAGTTTATGCTCCCTGTTTTTAAAGCGAGGAAATTTAGTAAAAAATACAGCCCTAAAACCCAAATTTCGGTTGGATATAATTTTCAGGACAGACTTGAATATCGGAGAACTGTTGCTAATCTTTCGTATGGATATAATTGGGATGGGAATAATTTCCTGAGACACAATGTTAAACTGGTTGAATTAAATGCGGTAAAAATACCCTATGCATCCGAAACATTCAGAAATTTTATCGATTCAACCTATTTGCGAAGTAGTTACGAAAATCATTTGGTTTCTGTAAGTAGTTATAGTTTGGTGTTTAATAACCAGGATATTAAGAAAAACAGAGATTTCTATTTTTTTAGAATGAACACCGAAATATCCGGTAATATTTTATCAGCATATAGTGAGCTAACAAACGCTGCAAAGGTTAATGGCAGTTACGAAATTTTTGGAATTCCTTTTTCTCAATATATAAAAATTGATGCCGATTTTCGTTATTATGATATAAAAAATCAATCGAGCAGTTTTGCTTACAGGTTATTTGCCGGAGTAGGTATTCCTTATGGCAATTCACAGTCTTTGCCTTTTGAAAAGATGTATTTTTCCGGGGGGGCGAATAGCCTCAGGGCATGGAACGTTCGTAGCTTAGGTCCGGGATCTTTTTCCGGAAAAGTGTATACCCGTTTCCCAAATCAAACAGGAGACATCAAACTGGAAGCAAATGCAGAGTTTCGATTTAAGCTTTTTTGGATACTTGAAGGGGCTTTATTCCTGGAGGCAGGAAACATTTGGAATTTAAAATCCGATGAGTTTGAAGGGGGGTTGTTCAAGAAAGATGAGTTCTATAAAGAGTTTGCCGTTGGTACCGGATTTGGTACCCGTGTTAATCTTTCCTTCTTTGTTTTTCGGTTAGATTTAGGCGTAAAACTAAGAGATCCTTCACTTCAGGAAGAAAGTCGTTGGATTATAGGTAACAGGAGTCTAAACTGGCAAAACGATTTTACATTAAACATTGGTATTGGATATCCTTTCTAAGAATGCTTTTCGGGTTGCTGTCATTTATTAATTTATTTTCTTAAATTTGTAAGAGTTCTAATCATTAAAATCCAAAATATTATGGCAAATAATAAAATTGTAGAGTTATTAGGAGATAAATCCGAATATCTTTTAAATCATAAATGTCAAACCGTTGACAAAAGCCAGTTGCACTTACCCGGCCCTGATTTTGTTGATAGAGTTGTTTATCATTCTAACCGTTCGCCACAGGTTATGGCTACGATGCAGCAAATTTTTAATCACGGTCGTTTAGGCGGTACCGGTTATCTGTCTGTTCTACCGGTTGACCAGGGAATTGAGCATACTGCAGGATCTTCTTTTGCTCCAAATCCCGCGTTTTATGATCCGGAAAATATTGTTAAGCTTGCTATAGAAGGCGGATGTAACGCTGTAGCTTCTACTTTTGGTGTCCTGGCTTCTGTATCAAGAAAATATGCACATAAAATTCCATTTATTGTAAAAATTAACCATAACGAGTTAATGACTTATCCCACCAAATACGATCAAATTTTATTTGGTTCGGTTGATGAAGCATGGAACCTTGGAGCTAAAGCTGTTGGAGCAACAATTTATTTTGGTTCAGAAGAATCAAATCAACAAATTATTGAAATTTCTGAAGCGTTTGAAAGAGCACATGAATTAGGCATGGCAACAGTGCTTTGGTGTTACTTACGTAATCCTGATTTTAAGAAAGATGGGGTAGACTATCATACTTCAGCCGATATGACCAGTCAGGCAAATCATCTGGGAGTAACCATCCAGGCTGATATTATTAAACAAAAAATGCCTACTGTTAATGGTGGTTTTAAAGCAATAGGGTTTGCTAAAACCCATGATAAGGTTTATAAAGAACTGACAACAGACCATCCTATTGATTTAACACGCTATCAGGTGGTTAATAATTATATGGGACGTTCGGGATTAATTAACTCAGGTGGTGCATCCTCCGGAAAATCCGATTTGTCAGAAGCTGTTCAAACAGCAGTTATTAATAAACGAGCCGGAGGGATGGGTTTAATTTCCGGAAGGAAAGCATTCCAGCGGCCTATGAAAGAAGGAATTGAACTGTTAAATGCAATTCAGGATGTATATCTTGCTAAAGAAATTGATATAGCCTAAAACAAAGCAACTGGAATTTATGAGACAGAGATTTTTTCTCTGTCTTTTTTTGTGCTTATTTAAACTATTTTTTGCAAATCAAGTCAATTTTTGTAAAATTGCTAAGCTTTTTACTTTTATTATTAAACAACATAATATTTATACAATATGGCAGAATTTGATTTTTCTAATAGAGATGGCTTCGGTAGTAAGTTTGGAGCTATAGCTGCAGCAGCAGGCTCAGCAATTGGTTTGGGCAATATTTGGAGGTTTCCGTATGTTGTTGGCGAAAATGGTGGAGGAGCTTTTTTATTTATTTACCTTGCTTTTATTTTTGCTATAGGAATACCTGTAATGTTATCCGAATTTACTATCGGTAGGAGAGCGCAGCGTAATCCCTTTGGAGCTTTTAAAAAACTGGCACCCGGTAAACCATGGTATCTGGTAGGGTTAATGGGCGTAGTTGCTGCATTTATGATTCTTGCTTTTTATACTGCCGTTGCCGGATGGACATTAGAATATATTTATCAATCAATAATGAATGGATTTGCAGGGAAATCATCTGCCGACCTTGGTCAAATGTTCGACTCATTCCGTGAAAGCTCATTCAGACCTATCCTTTGGTTTGTTGTTTTTATGTTTCTGACATCATGGATAGTAGCTTCCGGTGTAAAAAACGGAATAGAAAAATATGCTAAAATACTTATGCCTGTATTATTAATATTGATTATTATTTTATGTATACGTTCGGTTACTCTGCCTGGAGCAAAAGATGGATTGCTGTTTTTATTTAAACCCGATTTCTCGAAAATTACCGGGAATACTATTCTTGAGGCACTTGGACAGGCTTTCTTTTCTTTAAGTATTGGTATGGGGACGTTAATAACCTATGGATCATATATTAATAAAAAAGATAATCTGGCTAATACAGCCGTTAGTGTATCGCTAACTGATACATTCATAGCCATTTTAGCTGGGATAGCTATTTTCCCCGCCGTATTTGCGTTTGGTATAGCTCCGGAGTCAGGCGAAGGATTGGTTTACCGTACTTTGCCCAATATATTTCAACAAATGCCCGGAGGATATTATTTTTCCTTATTATTCTTTCTTCTTTTAGGGGTTGCAGCACTTACCTCTACAATATCTGTACTGGAAGTAATTGTTGCTTATTTTGCTGAAGAATTAAATATGACAAGAAAAAAGGCTACGATCCTGGCTACTGTCTCTGTATCCTTCCTCGGATTAATGGCAGTTATGTCGTGGGGAGCGTTGGGAGATTTGAAAATTTTTGGTAAAAATGTATTTGGAGTCCTGGATTTTGCTTCGGCGAATATTTTCCTTCCTCTTGGTGGGTTACTCATTGTGCTGTTTGTGGGATGGTACCTTGGGTTTTCCAAAACCAAAGACGAATTATCTAACCAGGGAACACTAAAAGCCAAATATTTAAGTTTATTTATGTTTTTGGTTAAATTTATTGCCCCAATCGCTATTGCAATGGTATTTTTAAATGGTGTTGGGATTTTAAAGTTCTAATAACCGGATATTAATGGCAGGAAGAAGGTTTAAAGAATATTTTTCGTTTACAAGAAGGGAGCGCAATGGAATTATTGTGCTCCTTTTTTTGTTAATTATCCTTGTTATTATCAATCGATTTGTTGATTTTTCTTCCGATAATGAAATCACATTAATGACCGAAGACTTTAAAAAACAATTGAATGAATTTGAACAGTCTTTCAAAAACAAACCTTTGGAAGATACAGAAGGAAATATACGGCGAACAAAATCTTATCCGTCAAAAAAGTCAATACAGGAAAACCAATGGAGAATACCTGATTCTCTTTTTTGTTTCGATCCAAATACGGCGAACGAAAAGGAGCTTTTAAAATTAGGACTGGCCCAAAAACAAATAGCAACCTTAATAAACTACAGAAATGCAGGAGGAAAGTTTATCGTTCCTGACGACCTGTTAAAAATTTATGGAATAGATAAAAAGCAGTATAAAATCCTTAAAGCATTTATTATTATAGCTGAAGAGGAAGAAAAATCAGTTGATAAGCTGAAAAAAGAATTTACCAAAGGCTTTAAATCCATTGTAATTGAAATAAATTCATCCACTGCAGATAGTTTGGAATTACTTTATGGAATAGGGCCGGTGTTTGCCGAAAGAATTATAAAGTATCGGACACTGCTGGGAGGATATGTTTGTAAATCTCAATTGAATGAAGTGTATGGCATAGATTCAGTGCTTATTGCCAACATTGAACCTCAACTAATTATTGATACCAGCTTAATTACTAAGATTAATATTAATGAAGCTGAATTTGCAGATTTAATAAAACATCCCTATTTAAACAAATACCAAACAAAGGCAATACTTAAATTTAAAGAAATACAGGGGGAATTCAAGGATATTGATGAGCTGAAAGACTATAATCTCCTGCCTGAAAAAGTTTTTCAGAAAATAAAACCATACCTGGAAAAATAATCATTCTGTTTTTCTTGAAATTTGAGGTAAGAGTTTGTATATTTATAGATAAATAAAATTCAATTTTATTTTAAGAGTCTGATAATAGAATAACATTTTCAAAAAAAAGTATTTTTTTTAAAAATTTTGTAAGTTTTTTTTGAAAAGTGAATTTTAAATTAATATTTTTGCGGCTCAATAAAAATTAAGGAAAAAAAATTATGATAGTAGTACCATTAAAAGAAGGTGAAAATATCGAGAGAGCTTTAAAAAAGTTTAAAAGAAAGTTTGAAAAAACAGGCGTAGTTAAGGAACTAAGAGAGCGTCAGGCTTTTACTAAACCTTCTGTTAAGAAAAGAGAACAGAAGAAGAAAGCTATCTATATTCAAAAGATGCAGCAAGACGAAGAATAGCAGATATAGGGTAGTTGTATAATACCGTTAAGGTATTTCACTTTTTTAAATTTTTTAAGCAAAACCCTATATGTACAAGAATCTTTTTCTGAAATATTTACAAACCGAAAGGCGATCTTCAAAACATACCATTCGTTCTTACGAGAATGATTTAAGGCATTTTAACACCTTTATCAAAAATACCGAAATACAGAATGCCAGCGAAAAAGATATTCGGGCCTGGATTGTAGATATGATGGGAAAAGATTTTTCTTCTTTAACCATTAATCGAAAGATCTCTACCCTAAAAACATTTTATAAGTTTCTTATTAGAGAAGGTTTTGTGACGATAAATCCAATGGATAAAGTTACTACACCAAAATCATCCAAAAAAATACCAGCGTTTGTTGATGAGCAACAAATCAATCATTTGCTTGATGATTTTTCTTTTGGCGACGATTTTTCAGGCGTTCGGAATAAAACAATTATTGAGATGTTTTATAATACGGGTATGCGTTTAACCGAGTTAATAAACCTGGAAAATAATGATGTAAATTTAGAAGAAGGAACGTTAAAAGTTACAGGAAAAAGAAACAAAGAGCGAATTATCCCTATTCATATTGCTTTTACTGATTCTATTAAAAAATACCAGAAAGAAAAAGAAACTCAATTTCCCTCTTTGGGGCATAATTATTTTTTTATTACAGATAGAGGAAACAAATTGTATGAGAAATTTGTATATAGAATCGTAAATAAATATCTCAAATTTGTTTCAACGATAGAAAAGAGAAGTCCACATATTTTGCGGCATACTTTTGCTACACACCTTTTAAATAGAGGTGCAGACCTGAATGCAATAAAAGATTTGCTTGGACATGCCAATCTTTCTGCAACACAAGTCTATACACATAATACTTTTGAAAAATTAAAATCTATTTATAAACAAGCTCATCCCAGAGCATAAAATTTAATGGAGGAATCATTATGGACATTAACATTCATTCGATTCATTTTGATGCTGATAAGAAACTTATCAATTTTATTGAAAATAAGGTAAATAAACTGATTCAGTATTATGACAATATTATTGGAGCGGAAGTTTTCTTACGATTAGAAAATGATCAAAGTTCCGGAAATAAAGTAGCAGAAATTCGATTAGATATCCCTGGGAATGATATTTTTGCTAAAAAACAAAGCAAAAGTTTTGAAGAATCTGTTGATAACGTAGTTGAGGCCCTGCGAAAACAAATTACCAAACATAAAGAGAAACAAAGAGGATTATAATTTTTTCTATTAAATATAAGAAAATAAGCGTACTTTTTTTTGTGTTGTAAATAAAATATTCATACATTTGCGAACCGATTTTGGAAATGTTTCTAAAATCGGCGTTCTTTTTATTTGCCGATGTAGCTCAGTTGGTCAGAGCAGCTGATTTGTAATCAGCAGGTCGGGGGTTCGAATCCGTCCATCGGCTCAGTGTATTGAAAATTAACTATTGTTGGGGAGATACCAAAGTGGCCAACTGGGGCAGACTGTAACTCTGCTGGCGCACGCCTTCGTAGGTTCGAATCCTGCTCTCCCCACAAAAAAATCGCGGGAGTAGCTCAGTTGGTAGAGCATTAGCCTTCCAAGCTAAGGGTCGCGGATTCGAGTTCCGTCTCCCGCTCTAATCCTTGCCGATGTAGCTCAGAGGTAGAGCGCTTCCTTGGTAAGGAAGAGGTCATGGGTTCAATTCCCATCATTGGCTCAAAGAAGTAAATTGTTTTATTATAAATTATCTAATTATCTAATATTTGGAGTTATGGCTAAAGAAAAATTTGATAGGTCGAAAGAGCACGTTAATATTGGTACAATCGGACACGTCGATCACGGAAAAACTACATTGACAGCTGCTATTACAAAAGTACTGTTTGAAAAAGGACTTTCTGAAATGAGAAGTTTTGACTCAATCGACAATGCTCCTGAAG
>Ga0209936_1000335_pt1 | contig 29477 bp, 29 predicted proteins | sample SalPonR1_A_D1_MG_FD_185694 | JGI IMG/M metagenome (GOLD analysis project Ga0209936, IMG submission 185694) | Salt pond soil microbial communities from South San Francisco under conditions of wetland restoration - Salt Pond MetaG R1_A_D1_MG... ...
GTTCAACGAAAAGGGGGAAGTGGTCTCATTTTCGGCAAAACGATTCATGGAGAATGAAGGGGAATATGAATTGGAGGACTGGAGAGTCGTTCTTGACGGGCATGAAAATATGGGAGGGTTCATTGTCCCCACCAGGGCTAAAGTCATATGGGGATTGGAAGAAGGAGATTTCGAATGGTTCAGGTGCAAAGTGACTGCAATTGAATATGAGTGATGATTTCATCTGAAATAAACATTATAAAAAACGACTATGTTCGAGAACTCCACAGGATATCAACAAAAAAAGTTGCTCTTATAAGCAACTTTTTTTATATGATCCAAGTATTTTAAAGAAGATGGTTTGTTTTTCCAGGTTTTGGAGTGCCAAGCTTATTTTTTCTTCCATCAAAGAACCTTCAATATCGACAAAGAAATAGTACTCCCAAGGCCTGTTTTCTATTGGGCGGGATTCTATCCTCATCATGTTTATTCCATAATCGGATAGATGCTTTAAAGCCCCGTATAAACACCCGGGTTCATGCTTCGTTGTAAAAACAAGGCTTGTAATGGAGTCGGTAACGGGCATGGCCGGCTTTTGAGAAAGAATGAAAAAGCGTGTTGTGTTGTGCCTGAAATTGCTTATGTCCTTTTTCAATATTTTCAGATTGTGTATCCGCCGTGCCGATTCCGATGCTATTGCGGCGCAATTTTTATCTTTGCCATATTTTACGAAAGAAGCTGCAGAACCGGTATCTTTGCACAGCTTGGTTTCAAGGTCGTTCATCCGTATGAATTCCGACGACTGCATAAGGCCCTGAGGATGAGAACATACAAGCTTAATGTCTTCGAGTGTAGCATCGGGAAGTCCGATGAGATGGTGCTCGATATTCAGGTACACCTCTCCTGTTACTCTGACGTTGCACTTGACGAGCAGGTCATAGACATCCCTTATTCCTCCTGTTGATGAGTTCTCGATTGGGACAACCCCATATTCCACAGTTTTGTTTTCAAGCGCCATGAACACGTCTTCAAAGTGGCTGAAAGAGGTGAATGAACCTTTTTCAAAATATTTTTTGGCGGCTTCATGGCTGTAGGAGCCATTGTTGCCGATGTGTCCTATTGATTTGCCTTCGATTTCCGAAATATTGGTAACTATCATTGTATGTATCCTCCATAGTAAAATTGATAAACAAAAAGAAGGCTCAAAAGAGCCTTCCAGTCAACTTTGGTCGATTATGCGGAAGCTTCACTCTTTCTTTTTATGACTTTGATTTGCATGTCAAGTGCCCGGCGCTAAATATAAAGCCCCAGCTAAAAAAGAAAGTTTTAAATTGTGAAGACATATTCGCATTTGGATGTTTCATGATTTTTCCTCCAAAATATATTGTCACTATTTTATATCGAACCTTCGCTTAAGTCAATGCCTGTTTGAAGAAACTTTGTGCAATGGAGACAGCCGCCCTGGCGTCTTTTCCGTAATAGTCGGCTTCTATTTGTTTTGCCAACTCCGGACTCAATACTGCCCCGCCTACAAAAGTTCGGCAGGATGGATGATTCAAATGAAGCAATTTGATCGTTTCTGCCATTGCGTCGACCGTTGTTGTCATGAGTGCGCTGAGGCCCACCAATTTTATATCGTTTTTCAACGCTTCATCGACTATTGTCTGAGGGGAAACATTTTTGCCCAAATCCAAGATTTCAAAGCCATAGTTTTGAAGCAGAGTCTTGACAATGTTTTTTCCAATGTCGTGGACATCTCCATTTACGGTGGCGAGTATTATGCCGCCTTTGTTAAGCCGGGGTTTGCCGTCCCTTGAAATATGCTCGTGCAGTATTTCAAAAGAGCTCTTGACTGTCTCGGCGGACCTTATGAGTTGAGGAAGGAACAGTTTGCGTTTTTCATATTGTTCACCGACAAAATCCAAAGCAGGTATCAAGTGTTCGTTCACTATTTCCATGGCGTCCATTGTCTTCAGCATTTCCAGTGTCGCATCTTTGACAATTCCCTTCTGCCCGTCGACAATGATTTCCCCAAGAGTTTTTTTGGATGCTTGCGGACTGACGGCATCTGTTTTAGGTTGGTCACTGAATGAATTCAGATAGTCGGCGGCATTTTCGTCTTTTCCTGCAAGAACCCTGAAAGTCTTTACAACGTTCTGTATGTTCCGGCATAAGGGATCGACGATTGGCGCGTCAAGGCCTGCTGTAAGCGCCATTGCAAGGAAAGTGCCGTTTAGAAGATTTCTTTCAGGGAGACCGAACGAGACGTTGCTGATCCCAAGGATCGTTTTGACACCGTATTCATTCTTTATCAGAGTTATTGCCTTTATGGTCTCTGAAACCTCCTTTTGTTGCGCAGACGCAGTAAGTACAAGGCAGTCGATCAATATGTCCTCTTTTGGTATCCCTTCATCAAGAGCTCTTCTTATTATCTTTCCGGCAACCTTCAATCTTTCTTCAGCCGTCTTTGGTATTCCATTTTCATCGAGAGTCAGACCCAATATGCAGGCTCCGTACTTTTTGGCCAAAGGAAGTATGGAGTCGAGGCTTTTTTCTTCACCGCTTACAGAGTTTATGATAGGCTTCCCGTTTATGATTCGCAAAGCGGCTTCGAGTACTGCCGGCTTTGTGCTGTCGATTTGTATAGGAGTGTCCAATACGTCTTGGATTTCCCTTATCGCCTTGACCATTGCAAGCTCTTCGTCAATCTCCCTTATTCCGACATTGACATCGAGTATTGAAGCTCCGGCCTCTCTCTGCAAAATGGCTTCCGTGACAATTTGGTCGAAGGAACCTCTTTTCAGGGCTTCCTTGAGGAATTTTTTCCCGGTGGGATTTATTCTTTCGCCAATAAGAACGGGGTCGCCTCCAATATGCACCGTTTTTGTCGATGAGCAGACGACTGTGGATTTAATTGCTTCTATGGAAACGGGAGACAAATCAGCTGTCATTTCTATCACTTTTATTATGAATTCGGGAGTCGATCCGCAGCAACCCCCAAGAACCGAAGCTCCTGCCTTTGCGAGGGAAGCTGTTTTTTCGGCAAAATCTTGGGCGGATATGCCAAAGGAAGTCATGCCGTCTATTATCCTGGGCAGTCCGGCATTTGGCTGCACCATGATCGGAACATCGGTGGCTTTGCTCATCGAGGCGACAATGGGCAGCAATTCGGAGGGGCCCAGAGAACAATTTACACCAAGAGCCGCGACCCCCAGCCTGCCTATTACATGAGCCATTGTTTCGGGGTCTGTGCCTGTAAGGGTTCTTCCATCGTCTTGGAAAGTCATAGTGGCAAATACAGGCAGATTGGAGTTTTCGCGGGCTGCAAATATAGCCGCTTTCATTTCATGAAGGTCGGAGACCGTTTCAATGAGAATGACGTCTGCGCCGGCCTGGGCTCCGGCGAGCACTTGACGCTTGAATATTTGGTAGGCGCGTTCAAAACTCAAGTCGCCTATGGGCTCAATCAATTGGCCTATTGGACCGATGTCCAAAGCCACAAGCTTTCCGCCAGAAGAGTTTTTCGCCAAAGCCACGGCCTGCCCAATGACATCTTCAACCGAATAAACCGAATCTTCAAGCTTTATTTCGTTTGCTCCGAAGGTATTTGTGGTTATTATATCGGCGCCTGCTTCCGAATACTGCCGATGTATTTCTGCTATGATTTCAGGATGGGTGAAATTGTATTCTTCCGGAAGACCGCCTGAGGGAAGACCTGATTTTTGAAGCATTGTTCCCATAGCTCCGTCAAAGAAAATAAATTCTTTTCCGATTTTTCTTTTCAATTCAAATATGTTCAAATCAATCATCTCCCTTTCTGTAAGGGCATTGAAGTCCCGGCATGCAAGTTTTACAGTGCGGTTTGGCCGAGCTTGCAGTATGTTCCTGCAAACCGATTATGGCTGTGACGGATTTTCGCGGTATCATGACGAGTTTTTCAGTAGTAGTCAATCCTATTTTTCGGGGCGCGTCCAGCGCTCTTAGAATGTGGGGCTGGACGGAAAGGGGCAAATCGCCATAACCGGGGCTGAACCTGTGTGTGGCGAACAAAGCGTTTTCTTTAGCCTGTGAAATCACGGAAGATTCGATTTCGTCGCAGAAGGCTTCTATGGCGGCTGTGGCGGCTGCATCCATAATAATTGCCTCGGACAAATTCTTTCTGCTTATGTATCTTATGGTCTTGTCGATTTCCGGGCCCAAGGTAGCGGCAATAATAACGCAAAGTCGGGACTTCGACAAATGGATTCGTATGGATTCGCCTTCCAAGTTCAGATTTTCAGCATCAACGCGTAGCTGACCGCCATCCCTAATTATATTGAATGTATGGTGGATTTCCCGAGGATGCATTCGCCGTTTGACTTCTGTTATGCATGCGTCAATCGCTTTTTCGGTTTTGCCGTCTGCGGTCTTCTTGCCGAAGCCCAAGTATCTTCTGACTTCTTGCCTGTCTATCTTCATGCAATCTCCTTGGTAAGCGCATCGCGGATGTATGAGATGCTGTTTATTATTTTACGCGTTGTTTTGGGCCTGTTCATTGTATATAAGTGCACGCCGTCGACCCCCCAGGAAAGAAGGTCGATTATTTGTTCAATTGCATAAGCAATTCCCGCCTCCCTGAGAGCTTCGGGTTTGTTGGCGTATTTTTCCAATATGCGGGTGAATTTTGGAGGAAGGTTGCAACCGCATAGTTTTACTATATGCTCCATTTGGGTTTTGCTGATTACAGGCAGGATGCCTGCGGATATCGGCACATCAATTCCTGTTTGCGCAGCTTTGTCGAGGAAATCATAATACAGTTCGTTGTCGAAAAACAGCTGGCTTATCAGAAAATCGGTTCCCGAATCAACCTTTTCTTTTACATGTTGCAGGTCCAATGCGAGGCTTTTGCATTCAATATGCCCTTCGGGATAAACCGCGCCTCCAACACAGAAACCTCCATGACTTTTTATGTGCGAAACCAGATCCCCGGCATGTTTGAAGTTGCGTGAATCCGGGAATTTGAAACCTTTTTCGGTTGGAAGGTCCCCCCTTAGGGCGAGAATATTCTGTACCCCGTTTTTTTCAAGCGTGTCCAGAATCCCGCTGATTTCATCCTTGCTTGATGTGGCGCAAGTCAAATGGGCAAGGGTTTCAACCTTGTATTTGTTTCTTATTGTAGATGCGAGCTCGATTGTGGTTCTTGCTGTGCTTCCTCCAGCGCCGTATGTTACGCTTATGAATCCGGGCCTAAGGTCCTTCAACGACTCAATTGTATCATAGACTACATCTATGGGTTTGTCTTTCTTTGGAGGAAATATTTCGAAAGAAATGACAGGCTCGTCTTTTGTGTACAGTTCCCTTATTTTCATATTTTGCTCCTTTTTCATTATGGACGGGAAAGCGAAATATTTCCACTGGCCCCCAGTTTGTCATCGATAATCACTAAAAGTCCGGATATTCCTGGAAGGTTCATCCCCCAAAACAGCGCGGATTCTATGTCTTGAGCGCATTTCACCCTGTTTGCAACAGCAGTCGCCGCTGCATCTGCAAGGCATGTGTTTCGTGATATGGCCACGACTGCATCCGCTTTGCCGAAACTGAGCGAATGCCCTATTTTACCCGAGGAGGTGCATATTCCTGCGGGATAGTCGGAAGGCTGCAGCATAATGGCCAATTTTTCAGAAAAAGCCGAGTCTCCGGCATGAATTAAAACCTTTTTGGTATTTTTGCATTTAATGAACAGGTCGCCGCCGTTTTCAACGATGACTTCGTCGGAATTCTTTAGCAGCGATTTCCCCACAAATTCAGCCACTGCCCCGGCAACGGATGCCATGGGGCCGACATTTGCAATTGATGCAGCTTGCGCCATCTTTTGGATTATAAACGGAGCGGAAGAAGCGACACGCACAGGAGCAAGGCTGGACTTGAACTCCGGGTGGCAGCTTATATAGCCGCATAACTGTGAACGTATTTCCAAAAGGGCTAAGCGGGCATTTTGCTCAAGATCGGATTCGGCTGAAACATGCAGGTCCGATTCATTTTCAATCACCGCGAAACTCACCAGTCCATCCGGCCGCATCAATTTTCTGTATGTCCTTTCCTCATGCATTGTTGAGACCCTTGTTGTTTGAAATTGCGCCGATTGGACATGCAGGAACGCAGTGCCCGCACTCGAGGCATTTTTCGCCTTCAAAAGCAACCATCCAGCTTGAAGGATCGAGTGAAAGGGCCTTTGTGGGACAGATGGCGGTGCATGCGCCGCAATGGACACAAAGAACCTCGTTCCACACAATCTGAGAATCGCCCGGGTCGACACTTACGCCTGTGGTTTTAAGCCAAGCGAGCGCGGAGCCGATTTCATTTTTAGTCCCATCAGCCAGAACAAGCAGATTTCCTGAAACATTGAGGTCGATAGAAGCCTTGAGTATATTAATTTTTAGATTGAAATTTTTTATCAGTGCATATGTTACAGGTTCCCCAGTCAATTCCGGAGGGAAGGTCAAAAGCCATTTTACTTTCATATTATCTGCCCTCCTTGTTTTTTATTTCGAGAGATTTAAGGGCGCTGTTTAGCGGGAACCTCTGAACGGGTTTGCTGATCTCAAATTCGCCATTTTCTATTTCTTGTTTCAACAGTTCCGCTATTTGCCTTGACTTATGCAGGCTGGTTATTGGAGCGGTCGGTATTTTCCTTCCTTGGATGTTTATATTGCCGCTTCTCAGTTCCTCGTAGGAAACAGTCCCCAAACTTGGCTTGTCTCTCCGTTTTACGCTGTAATCTTCAATTGTGGTGAAGATGTCCTTGTCCGATACCGAAACGCATGACATCATTTCTTCATCCAGAATGGGTATCGGAACCCCTATGCCCACAAACATGGATATTCCGTAATCCTTGAATACGGCAGGCTTAAGGAAATCTGTCGTCATGCTTCTCAAGTCTCCGCTTACCGCCAGAGTCCCTCCCGGTGCATCGGGAAGGCCTTTGCCATTTCGTTTGCGGCCGGAGGAAAACTGTGTTCCCATCCACGATACAAATCCCTGTGCTCCGGCCAAGAAAATCCTTGTTCCGATTCCGATGGTTCGATAATAGGGGTCGTTCAGCAAAGGGTTCAACTGGCCCGAAGTGCAATAATGCACATTTCCCATGCCGGGCTTCAAAATGCCCATATAAGTATAGAGCGGACTGTCTGAAGTGTTTGTTGCGGCGCTGTAATTCTGGTAGGCGTTTCTGGGATTGTAAAGATAGGCTTCATTTACGTCATCCAGATTGATCCATGTTTCTATGTTTTTTCTGGGGTAGCAGTCGGTTCCGGGAGAAGAAGCATTCAAACGAATGCTTTTGCCGTCGACAAGGTCGCATATTACATGTGCCCCCCCATAGTTTATCCCCTTGTCCAAAGATGTTTCAGTCGCGCCCATATAAGCGTCAACCGCCGCAAGTCCGGCATAGGCGGGAACATTGTTCAACAGCACATTTGTCATTCGTATCGGCGGGTCGGCATGGCCGAAATTCATGAATGCTCCTGTAGAGCACATGGGACCGAAAGTCGCAGTGGTAACAACATCCACATATTTTGCCGCTTCCCTTATGCCTTTTTCCGCAACTATGTCAAGAACCTCGTCGGCAGTAACGACAACCGCATTTCCTTCCTTGATTTTTTGATTGATTTCATCGTATGTTTTCCTTGCAGCCATTTTTATCTCCTTTCAAAAATACAAAAAACTTCTTTCAACAGAAAGAAGTTCATTAAATAATACAGTTCTCATCTGTCGGTTAATACCGCTGGATTTGGCACCGTGTACATAATGTACTGGTTGCCGGGCGTCATAGGGCCAGTCCCTCGACCACTCTTGATAAGTGTGATATTCAGTTGTTTAGAAACTATTCTATTTCATAAAAAGCTATTTGTCAAAGCATTTTTTAAATAGAATTAAAAAAATGTTTTTTAATTTAAAAGGATCCATAGCCAACGGCAACAGATCCTTTTAAATTAAAATTATAATGTCCGAATCGTCTTCCATATTGTCCTCCTATTATTCTTCAGAGAATCTGCCGCTTCCGAAATGATTCACATTGGGATCAAAGCCCTTGAGCATATCCATTTGCTCTTTGGTCAAAGTTTTATTGTCTTCCATTATTTGCTCTCCTTTCTATAGAATATAAGTGTGCTTGAAACTTGCGATGCATGATGCCGATTATTCAGAGAATCTGCCGCTTCCGAAATGGTTCACATTGGGATCAAAGCCCTTGAGCATATCCATTTGCTCTTTGGTCAAAGTTTTATTGTCTTCCATTATTTGCTCTCCTTTCTATAGAATATAAGTGTGCTTGAAACTTGCGATGCATGATGCCGATTATTCAGAAAATCTGCCGCTTCCGAAATGGTTCACTTTGGGATCAAAGCCCTTGAGCATATCCATTTGCTCTTTAGTCAACGTTTTATTGTCTTTCATTTCAATTCCTCCTTTACTGTAAAAAAATAACCGTCCTTGAAGTAAACTTCAAGGACGGATTTTCCGCGGTACCACCTTAATTGCACTGATGTGCCTCTCTGTCGGTTCTATCAAACCTAGGCCGGTAACGGGGCCAAACGTTGCAGGTTACTCGTTTCGCCTGCACAACTCCGGAGTGATCATTGCTTTTTTGCACTGTCGGTTTCCACCGTCCCGACTCTCTATGAATGCTTTATAAAAAGTTTTGTCTCCATCAACGCTTTTAATATATTAATGAGAAGTATAACAGAAGAAATAGTATAATGCAATAGTAATTTTAAAACAAATTGAAAAATTCAGACAATACTTAAAAAAAACAACAAGGAAAAGGGGACAGTCCCCTTTTCCTTGTTGTTTTGCCTTATCTCTTATGTCTGGTCGGAGTGACAGGACTTGAACCTGCGACCTCTTGGCCCCCAGCCAAGCGCTCTACCAAACTGAGCCACACCCCGCAGCCGACTACTATATTATGATACAAAACATTAAATTGTGCAAGTGTTTTTATTAACAATGAATTCAAAAAAACATTAATTATATGTTGGTATTGACTATCAACATGGTTAAAAGTATAATGGTATACAAATATACTCGTAAACGGAGGAATAGGAAATGGGAATGAGTTTGACGTATAAAATATTGGAAAAGCATCTCTTGGAGGGCGACTTGAAACAGGGGAGTGAAATTAAAATCAAAGTGGATCAGACGCTTACGCAGGATTCCACTGGCACCATGGTATACCTTCAGCTCGAAGCTATGGGGGTATCGGAGAGAAAGACCGAATTGTCGGTTGCATACATCGACCACAATATGCTGCAGGCGGGTTTTGAGAATGCCGATGACCACGAGTTCATAAAAACTGCAGCAGCGAAGTACAAAATAGTGTATTCAAAACCGGGTAACGGCATATGCCATCAGATCCATCTGGAAAGGTTTTCAAAGCCGGGCAAGGTTCTGATAGGTTCTGACAGCCATACTCCAACATGCGGCGGGATGGGAATGATTGCAATAGGTGCTGGAGGACTAGACGTGGCGGTTGGAATTGCCCATGGCCATTATTCAATAACCGTGCCCAAGGTCATGAATGTAAAACTCAAAGGATCATTGAATCCATACGTGACAGCAAAAGACGTGATTCTGCATGTCTTGGGAGAACTCAGCGTAAAGGGCGGCGTAGGTTATGTCGTTGAGTATTCCGGAGAAGGCGTTTCCGAGTTGTCGCTTACGGACAGAGCGACAATAACAAACATGGGAGCCGAGCTCGGAGCCACGACTTCAATTTTCCCTTCGGACAAAAGAACGGAGGATTTTCTTCAAAGGCAGGGAAGAAAAGGGGACTATCTGGAAATTCGCGCCGACGAAAATGCATTCTATGATGCCGTTCTGGAAGTGGATTTGGGCAGTCTCAAACCAATGGCCGCAATGCCGCACAGCCCTGACAATGTGACCCAAATAGAATCGATAAAGGGCCTTAAAATCGACCAGGTTGCCATTGGGAGCTGCACCAATTCTTCCTATACCGATTTGATGAAGGTAGCTCAAATACTAAAAGGGAAAAAAGTGCATCCCGATGTAAGCCTTGTAATATCGCCGGGATCTTCAAACATATTGAAAATGATGGCGGACAATGGCGCTTTGGGAAGCCTTATTGCTTCGGGAGCAAGGTTGCTCGAGGCCGGTTGTGGTCCCTGCATAGGAATGGGGCAGGCACCCAAGACCGGAGCGGTTTCTCTGCGCACATTCAACAGAAATTTCAAGGGAAGATGCGGAACAATGCAAGCCGGAGTATATCTGGTAAGCCCAGAGACCGCAGCATATTCTGCAATAAACGGAGTCCTGTCGGATCCCACAGAACTTGGCAAAGCGATAGATTTGACGCTGCCAGACGAATATTTTTCTGAAGACAACTATTTCATATATCCAGCAGATGGCGGGCATGAAACCGAAGTTGCCATGGGTCCCAACATAAAGCCTTTTCCGCTTTCGGAAAAGCTTGGCGAAACATATGCAGGCAAAGTGCTGCTGAAGACCGGCGACAACATTACAACCGACGACATAATGCCGTCAAATGCAAAACTGCTTCCATTCAGGTCCAATGTCCCCGAGCTTTCAAAGCACTGCTTCGGAACCCAATGCGACGACTTCAAGGAACGTTCCGACAAGTTCGGCGGAGGCATTGTCGTTGGCGGTGAAAACTACGGCCAGGGTTCAAGCCGGGAACATGCGGCGCTGGTGCCTCTGCATCTAAAAGTCAAAGCTGTTCTGGTAAAGTCTTTTGCAAGGATTCACAAAGCCAATCTAATAAATGCCGGCATACTTCCTTTGGAATTCAAGAATCCCGAAGACTATGACAAGATCGACTTGTATGACGAACTGTATCTAGGAAATGTCGGTGAAGCCATAGAAAGCGGATCGGAAGTCTTAATAGAGAACATGACGAAAGGGAATGTGATTTTAGCCGTCATGACCGGATCGGACAGGGACAGAAAAACCCTGCTTGCGGGAGGAACAATCAACAGAATGAAGATGAAAGGATAAAAGCGATGAAAATATATGAAATCACACTTGTTCCGGGTGACGGAATAGGTCCGGAAGTATCCAAAGCCGCTGTCGAAATAATCGAGGAGTCGGGAGTAAAGATAATATGGGAAGAGGTCAATGCCGGTAAAAAGGTTTTTGAAGAAACCGGAAGCCTCATACCGGATTCCGTATTCAGGAGCATAGAAAAAAACAGGGTTGTTTTGAAAGGCCCTATCACGACTCCCATAGGAAGCGGATTCAGAAGCGTAAATGTCGCGCTTCGCAAGAAGTATGATTTATACGCAAACATCAGGCCGATAAAGAGCATGAAAGGTATTGAAAGCAGATACGAAGACGTGGACATGACGATTTTTAGGGAAAACACTGAAGGTCTTTATATAGGGATAGAAAGGGTTGTAGATGAAGACTGCGTGGAGGCCGTCAAGAAAATAACACGAAGCGCATCAAAAAAATTGCTTAAAAAAGCGTTTGAATACGCAAAAGAAAACGGTTACGGCAAATTGACTGTTGCTCACAAGGCAAACATATTAAAGCTCGCAGACGGCCTCTTTCTCGAAGTGGCGAGAGAAATGGCCAAGGGATACGATTTGCGCCTTGAGGAAGTCATCATAGACAACATGTGCATGCAGATGGTCATGAATCCTGCTCAATTCGGAGTAATCGCAACCATGAATCTTTACGGCGACATACTTTCAGATTTGGGGTCCGGGCTTGTTGGGGGCCTTGGCATGATACCAGGAGCCAACATAGGCGACGAAACAGCCATTTTTGAGGCAGTACATGGAAGCGCGCCCGATATTGCAGGAAAAGGATTGGCCAATCCCATAGCACTTACGCTTTCGGGGGCAATGATGCTTAGGCACATAGGAGAGGCTAATGCCGCCGAAAAAATTAAAAAAGCCGTTTCAAAGGTGATAGAGGAAGGAAAGGTCAGAACTGCGGACCTTGGCGGAAATGCCTCGACCGAAGATATGAAGAATGAAATCATAAGCAAAATGAATCGGTAAAAGAAGGAGACAAAATGATGGATGTAAAAGGCTTTATAGACGACATGTCCGCCTTGCTGGAGGAGAACAACACAATAAATCCTGAATTCTATGACAAATATAAAATAAACAGCGGCCTAAGGAACAAGAACGGAACGGGAGTCGTTGTAGGACTAACCGAGGTCAGCAGCGTTGTAGGCTATGTCATGGAGGACGGGGTGAAGAAACCCACCGAAGGAAAAATCTATTACAGAGGAATAGCAATGAGGGACATTGTAAAGGGTTGCGTCAAGGAAAAAAGGAGAGGGTTTGAGGAAACGGCGTATCTGCTGTTGTTCGGAGAATTGCCTACAGCTGAAAAACTCAAGGACTTCAACGATGTCCTCGACGAATTTCGCGAGTTGCCCATGTCCTTCACGGAAAACATGATATTGAAGATTCCGTCAAAGGACATAATGAACAAGCTTCAAAGGAGCATACTCGTACTCTATTCACACGATGAAAATCCTGACGATACAAGGTCCCAAAATCTTCTGCTCCAAAGCATAATGCTTATTGCGAGATTCCCGACCATAATTTCTTACGGATATCAAGCGAAAGCCCACTATTTTGACAACAAGAGCCTTTTCATACATTCTCCCAAAAAGGGCGTGGGAACGGCAGAGAACATACTTCACATGATAAGGGCTGACAACGAATACACAGAGACCGAGGCATCGGTTCTCGACCTGTGTCTTCTATTACACGCGGACCATGGCGGCGGCAACAACTCGGCCTTTGCCACCCATGTAGTGTCGTCAACAGGAACAGACACATATTCCGCAATTGCCGCTGCGGTGGGTTGCCTGAAAGGCCCCAAACACGGAGGAGCCAACATAAAGGTCAGGGAAATGATCGACGACATAAAGGAAAATTGCGACTACAATGACAGAAACGCATTGAAAAAATATCTCGTTGGTATTTTGAAGAAAGAAGCGAACGACTGTTCCGGACTCATTTACGGCATGGGCCATGCGGTGTATACAATCTCTGACGCAAGGGCGGAAATACTAAAGAAGGAAGCCGCAAAACTGGCAATTGAAAAAGACAATTGCGAAACTTATCAATTGTACAAGAACATAGAGGAATTGACAAAAGAAATATTCAAGGAAATAAAAGGCGAGGATGCTATGATATGCGCAAATGTCGACCTTTATTCCGGACTCGTATACGAAATGCTTAACATACCCAAAGAACTGTACACTCCGCTGTTTGCGGCAGCAAGGGTTGCGGGATGGTGCTCTCACAGGATAGAGCAGGTGATGAGCGACAAGAAAATAATAAGACCTGCATATAAGTATGTGCGGGACTTCGAGGATTACGTTCCCATTGAATCCAGGACGGAAAAAGAAAGTTTTGAAATCAAACTTCCGAGCGTCATTTAGCTCGGAAGTTCTAATGCATGGTTTTCCTGAATCTACTTTGGGTAGAAATCAAATACTACAAAGGAGGGATTTCAAATGATGCAATTCTTTAAAACATATATTGTCGTATTTGTTGTCTTCATGGTTATAGATATGCTTTGGCTCGGTATTTTGGCAAAAAAACTATACAGGGATCAAATTGGATTTTTGCTTAAAAGCGACGTCAACTGGATGGCGGCGATAGCCTTCTATCTTCTTTATGTTGTTGGACTGATAGTATTTGTTGTTGAACCGGCCATTGTGCGCTCGAGCGCGTCTTATGCACTTTTTGCCGGAATGTTCTTCGGTCTTGTTAGTTATGCGACTTACGACTTGACGAATCTTGCAACCATGAAGGACTGGCCTCTGTCTATCACATTCATAGACATGGCCTGGGGCACCACGCTCGGCGGATTGACTTCGTATATAGGATACATTCTGCTTGCGGCTTTGGGCTGGAGATAGAGAATACGGGGGTTTTATTGGCGGATAATTTTGTAAATCTGCAAAAAAACGGTTGAAATAATCAGCGAATCTGTTAACCTATATAGTGTGATTGTTTGCATGAAAACATGATTCGCTGATGTGGCTCAGAGGTAGAGCAGCGCACTCGTAATGCGCAGGTCGTGGGTTCAATTCCCACCATCAGCTCCACACATGCGCAAAAGGATACGGTTTTTTGACCGATCCTTTTTTATTTTGCGAATTGAGGGTATAATGGCTATAAAGATGTAAATTAATAAGAGTGATTAAACAAACTAAAAATTTGGAAGGATTGTGACGATCCATGATAAAACTTTTGGCTGATTCGACTTGCGACCTGAGCGACGAGATTATTGAAAAGTACAATATTGGAATAGCACCTCTGAATATTCATATTGAAGGGAAAAGCTACAAGGACAGGGTGGATATTCAACCGGATGAGTTTTATGGAATAATAGACAAGGTTGAGGGCGAAATAAGAACCGCAAACCCAAGTCCCAGGGATTTTTTAGATTTGATGGAAGCAAGTGGCGATGCGGGATACGACGAGATTTTATGCATATGCATGTCCAGCGGAACAAGCGGATCGTATCAATCGGCGGAAATAGCAAGAGAATATTTCAAGGATGAACACCCGGAATCCAAAGCCAGGATTCATGTTGTGGATTCAGTTTCGATGAGCCACGGAAGCGGATGGCTTATAATGAAAACCGCGCGCCTGATGGAAAAGGGGGCAACTTTCGAGGAACTCGTGGAATTCAATGAGACACACAAGTACAATGTAAAACATTTTCTCTCGGTGGATGATTTGGACCACCTAATCAAAAGTGGCCGCCTGTCAAATGGCAGCGCAATAATCGGTAAGATGCTTAAAATCAAACCGATAATGACCATGAAAGACAAAAAAGGTGCAATAGTTGCAAAAGAGCGTGGAAGAAAAAATGTATACAAACACTATGTTAGGGAATTTAAGGAGCGCGTTGACCTTGAAATGACCGATTTTATAATAATCGGCTACACATCCGATATCAAGATCGCCGAGAATTTGAAAAACCTTTTGTTAAAGGAAACGAAATACGAAGGAGATATTTATATAATGCAGATGGGTGTCAGTGTTGGTACCCATGTTGGATTGGGCGGACTGTCATTGTTTTTCATGGAAAAAGACCGTATAAAGGACAATATCTTGCGAAATGAATTGCTCTTGATGAGAGAAAGAAAGAACAAGATTTTTGAGATATTGAAAAGGTATAAATAATATTTTTAATATTTGCTTGCTAAAAGAATTATTTAAGTGTATACTCCTAAGTGAACCTTGATTCATGATGAATCGAATTATTATTTGGAAAAAAAGTTTTTTGCATGGCCTTTTACTGAAACAAATGCAGCTTCCAACATAATTAATTTAGTCAAATTGAATTAAAGGAATAAAATTTTGGAGGAATACACGCATGAATGGTTCAGTAAAATGGTTTAACGCAGAAAAAGGGTTTGGTTTTATCCAAGCAGAAGACGGAAACGACGTTTTCGTACACTACTCACAAATCAACAAAGAAGGATTCAAAACACTTGAAGAAGGCGAAGAAGTAACTTTCGACGTAACTAAAGGCCCTAAAGGCCCTCAAGCTGAAAACGTAACAGCTGTTAAATAGTACAGTAATGTTCACCCCGGTCATATGACCGGGGTTTTTTCATTTTTTGTTTTTTTATTGAGTAGTATATAATAAAGAAGAAGTCTGTTTGAAAAAAGGAGGAGTGTTTTAAAATGAAACTAACAGTATTGGTAGACAATCACGCAAAGGGAAAACTTCAGGCTGAGTGGGGCTTGTCCATGCTTTTGGAAACAGTTGAGGGAAAGACGATTTTCGATTTTGGAAGTTCGGATTTGTATTTGAAGAACGCCGCTAAAATGGGAATTGATTTGAAGGATGTAAAAAAGTGCGTTTTAAGCCATGGGCATTGGGATCATGGAACGGGTCTTGCATTTTGGGATAACGGAGGCGAATTGATTTGCCATCCGGAGGTGTTTGTAGAGAGGTACCGGAAGAACAAAGTTTTGGGGCTGCCTTTCTCGAAAGATGAAATTTCATCAAAGATGTCGGTTAAAATGAGTGTTGAACCTCTGGAAATCGAAAAGAATGTTTTTTACTTGGGTGAAATCCCCAGAATAACTGCCTTTGAATCGAAGTATACACCATTTTCCAAGGCCGACGGAACAGATGATTTTGTGATGGATGATACTGGATTGGCAATGGTTACGCAAAAAGGGCTCACCGTGCTTTCAGGGTGTGCCCATTCGGGAATATGCAACATTGTAGAGCGCGCAAGGGAAGTGACCGGTGTCTCAAATGTACATGCCGTGCTTGGAGGTTTTCATTTAAAAGGAAATGGAGAACGCACCATGAAGACGATTGAATATCTGAAGAATATCGGTCCGGATTACATATCAACAAGCCATTGCACAGACTTTGAGGCTCTTGTGGCTTTCTATGAAACTTTTGGGAGCATCCCATTCGGTGTGGGGGATGTTATTGACTTTTAAGGGTGAAATCCAATAAAAACGAAAAGGAGATGGTTTTTTTGAGCAGAAAAGCGGAAATTGATTGGGGCAAGTTGTCATTCGAATACAAAAGAACAGACTACCGCTACATATCAAGATGGAAAAACGGAAAATGGGATGAAGGCAAGCTTATTGAGGACAATGTTCTTCATATAAGCGAATCTTCTACGGCTTTGCATTATGGGCAGCAGTGCTTTGAGGGTCTCAAGGCATACATGACAAGGAAAGGCGACATACAATTGTTCAGGCCGGACATGAATGCGGCCAGAATGCAGAACACTTGCAGAAGGATTCTAATGCCGGAGGTGCCGACAGAAAAATTTGTAGACGCATGCAGACAGGTGGCAAAGGCCAACGAAGCATATGTGCCTCCTTATGGAACGGGGGCTACGCTGTACTTGAGGCCTCTGGTGATTGGCGTAGGCGATGTTTTGGGAGTCAAGCCGGCGGATGAATATTTGTTTGTGGTATTCTGTTCTCCTGTAGGGCCTTATTTCAAGGGTGGCATGACGCCTGTAAACTTCAATGTTACAGAATATGACCGTGCCGCTCCAAACGGTACTGGAGCCGCAAAGGTCGGAGGCAACTATGGCGGAAGCCTGCTGCCCCATAAATTGGCGGTGGAAGCGGGATTCGCCGACTGCATATATCTGGATCCGGCAACCCGTACAAAAATTGAGGAAGTGGGTGCGGCAAACTTTTTTGGCATTACCAAGGATGATAAATTTGTAACTCCGTATTCGGAATCGATATTGCCTAGCATAACAAAGTATTCACTCCTTAAAATTGCCGAAGATTATTTGGGCATGGAAGTTGTTGAAAGGGATGTCTACATCGATGCGCTAGATGAATTCAAGGAAGCTGGAGCATGCGGAACAGCAGCAGTCATAACACCTATTGGTGGAATAGAGTACAAGGGACAAATGCATGTCTTTCACAGCACGAAAGAAGTCGGACCCGTAACAAAGAAACTCTACGAGACTCTTTGCGCAATACAGATTGGGGACGCAGAAGCGCCAGATGGATGGATTTTCAAGGTTTGATTTGAGCAATAAAAAACACATATTCAAGGAGGGAAAAATGATTACCACTACAACGCCTTCAATTGAAGGCAAGACCATCGTAGAATACAAGGGGATTGTTTTTGGAGAAGTTGTTTCCGGAGTAGACTTCGTAAAGGATTTTGCAGCAGGACTGACCAACTTTTTCGGAGGACGTTCCGGGTCTTATGAGGGCGAGCTTATCGAGGCGCGCGAAAATGCGTTGCTTGAGATGGAAAAAAGGGCGAGACAGGTTGGAGCCAACGGTATAGTCGGGGTTGACATAGACTATGAAGTTTTGGGCCAGGCAAATAATATGCTGATGGTTACGGCTTCGGGTACGGCAGTAGTTTATAAATAGCCGTTTGAGACAAAGAAGAAATTTCTTTATTTTATAGAAATTTCTTCTTTTTTGTTTTCTTCCGTAATGAAATTATAGAATTCCATGAAATTCATCTGGCTTTTTTCTTTGGGATCATAATTGAAAAAGGTAAAGACCGATTCAAGAGTTCTTCCTCCCAGTAGCGCAACCATAATGGTTCCCATTCCGAGCGGGCCGCCCATCATTATTCCCAAGACGGTTACAGTGATTTCAATGCTTGTTTTAATTACGGTTACGCTTTTGCCTGTCAGACGCATCAGCGCAATCATGAGTCCGTCTCGTGGACCGGCCCCTAGACCGCAGCTTAGATACATGTATATTCCCAATGAGAATATCAAAAGTCCTGCCAGATTCATCGCTATTTGAAAAACAATATTGCCGGAAGAAGGCATAAGCCCGGATTCCAGTATTAAATCCATGAAAAAACCTATCAGGTACATATTGAGTACTGTAGCTATTCCCGGAATTACTTTCAGCAAAATGGTGAAAAGGATTATAAATAATCCGATTATTTGAGACCACTGTCCAAAACTTATCGGCGTGACATTGACAAACCCGGCATTCAATGTGCCCCATGGATTAAGGCCGATGTTTGACATGAGCATAGTTACAATGCCGAGACCGCATAGGAAAAGACCAAAAATCAGTTTCGGGAAAACATTAAGAACTTCTTTTAAATTTTGTGTGTTGATCGAGTCCATAGAAATCCTCCAATGGCAAAATTCCTTAATGATTTCATTATATATTAAAAACATATTCCTCGCTTAATTCAAATTGTATTTAAATGTGTGCAATCAGATAAACTAGTTAATTTGGATTTGCGATGGGTATGAATGATTTGTTAGTGAAAAAAATTAGATAGTGAATAATATATTGCAGGGGGATTTGAAATGGAATCTATAAGAAAAATTAAAGCAATCTACAAAGGAAGACAATCGATGGATGGAGCCGGCGTGAAACTTACAAGAATGTTTGGGTACTTGGAGTCTCCGAATTTCGATCCTTTTTTGCTTTTGGATTATTTTGATTCAAAAGACCCCGCTGAGTATGTAAAAGGTTTTCCTTGGCATCCTCACCGCGGAATCGAAACGGTAACATATTTGATTGACGGAAGAATAGAGCATGAGGACAGCATTGGGAACAGGGGGACAATATATGGAGGAGACTGTCAATGGATGAGCGCGGGAAGCGGTATCATCCACAAGGAGATGCTGATTGAAAGCCCGCATCTGCTGGGTGTTCAGCTTTGGATAAATCTGCCGTCTGATAAAAAGATGATTGAACCTGCATATCATAATATCTCTAGTTCTGAGATTAAGTCGGCAGAAACTGACAAGGTGGCGGTCAAAGTTGTTTCAGGAAGTTATAAAGGGATTTTCGGACCCGTAGAAAGCGCAGGAGCTGATATTGCGTTTTTGGATGTTACTGTAAAACCATATGAGGATTTTGAATACAAAACAGATTTTGACTCGAACGTTTCGGTTTTTGTCATTGGAGGGAAAGGATTTTTTGACAATGACAGGAACGATTTTGTTTGCAAGGGGACGCTTGCACATTTCGATGAGGGAGAAAATATAGAAGTTGCTGCGAGCAGTGAAGGGGTGAGGTTTTTGCTTTTGTCAGGCATGCCATTGAAGGAAAAAATTGCATGGAGGGGGCCCATCGTAATGAATAACAAGGACGAATTGGAAAAGGCATTTGAAGAATTGGACATGGGAACCTTCGTAAAAAACAAAGAGAAAGAGTAGGCGGATAAAGAAATTTGCAATTAAGGATTGAATAGTGTATAATTATAAAGTTGTAGATTAGATTTCATTGAAGCTACATATGAATATTGATTCATTGTAGTTTTTTTTATGGAAAGTATAATAAGAAGCAGAAAGGAAATGTATGCAAACCATTAATTTTAAAGAGTTGACAATTTCAGAAAAGATCATGAAAGCGGTAGATGATATGGGCTTTGAAGAGGCCACACCCATACAAACGCAATCGATTCCGTACCTATTGAAGGGTATGGATATAATAGGACAGGCCCAAACGGGAACAGGCAAAACGGCAGCTTTCGGAATACCTTTGCTTGAAAAAATTTCACCAAACAAAAAAGATTTGCAGGCAATGGTAATATGTCCCACAAGGGAACTTGCCATACAGGTGTCGGATGAAATAAAAAGGCTTTCAAAATATATGAATCGAATAAATGTATTGCCGGTTTATGGGGGACAACCCATAAGCAGACAAATTCATGCTCTTAGGAAAGGCGTCCAAGTTGTAGTTGGCACACCGGGGAGACTCATGGACCACATGAGAAGACGAACCATCGACATTTCCCACATCAATATGGTTGTGCTTGACGAAGCTGACGAAATGCTAAACATGGGTTTCAGGGAAGACATAGAGACTATTTTGAAGGATACGCCATCGGAAAGACAGACGGCAATGTTTTCCGCCACCCTTCCGAAGCCCATTCTGCAGATAGCAAAAAAATACCTTAAGGATTACAAGATTCTTAGGGTTGCCCACAAGGAATTGACAGTTCCAAAGATAATGCAATCCTATATTGAGGTGAAACAGAGAAATAAATTCGAGCTCCTGACAAGGCTAATAGACATAAACAACCCTAACCTGTCACTGGTTTTCTGCAATACCAAGAGACGTGTTGACGAGATAGTCCAGGAACTGCAGGGCAGAGGATATTTTGCTGACGGCTTGCACGGAGACCTTAAGCAATCACAAAGGGACAGGGTCATGAACAGCTTCAGGAACGGTACAATAGAAATTCTCGTCGCAACAGACGTTGCGGCACGTGGTATAGATGTGGACGATGTTGAAATAGTTTTCAACTATGATGTTCCTCAGGATGAGGAGTATTATGTACACAGAATTGGAAGAACTGGAAGAGCTGGAAGGGAAGGCCAGGCAATAACCTTTGCTTTCGGCAAAGAAGTTTACAAGCTTAAAAGCATCGAAAGGTATGCAAAAACCAAAATCAAAAGAGAAAAGATGCCTTCTATAAATGATGTTGAAGAAGCGCGCTTTAACGGATTGGTCCAGCAGGTTGGACAAATCGTTGAAAATGAGAATATCCGCAAGGAATCCCATATGATTGAGAAGCTTCTTGAAGAGGATTATTCAACATTGGACATTGCGGCGGCACTTCTTAAAATGGTTATGGGTGAAAACAAGCAGGAGACAAAAAAAACCGATGTTTCAATAAAGGAAAATGGATCTGAGCCGGGAATGGCGAGGCTGTTTATCAATATCGGCAAAAAACAGGGCGTTCGTCCTGGAGATGTTGTGGGAGCTATTGCAGGCGAAACCGGAATGCCGGGAGACCTTATAGGATCGATAGACATCTTCGACAAATATACATTTGTAGAAGTTCCCATAAAACATGCAGACAAAGTTCTTAGAATAATGGGCAGAAATACTATAAAAGGCCAACCAATACAAATTGAACCGGCAGCGGCAAAATAATTGAATACAGTTTGACGAGATTAATAACAGGAGGCGCGAACATGCATTTGCGCCTCCTGTTTATTTTTGGCATGAATTGGGATATAATATAAAATGGAATAATTCAGAGAGGATTGAGTCTATGGCTTTTGTATACATATTGGAATGTTCGGACGGAAGCCTATATACAGGGTGGACTTCGAATTTGGGAAAAAGGCTTGAAAGGCACAATGAAGGAAAGGCTTCGAAATACACCCGATCTAAAAGACCGGTGGTGCTGAAATATTTTGAGGTATGTGAAGACAAGTCTGAGGCACTCAAAAGAGAGGCTGAAATAAAGAAAATGAAACGGGCGGAAAAGCTTTCGCTGCTTGAAAAATTCAAAAGGGAAGGATGATCTCATGGGAGACAAAAAAATCATTGGTTTTATACTTCTTGCGATAGGTATAGTGAATTTTGCATCCAGGCAGGGCTGGATTTCAGGAGAATATTTTTTGATTGGGCTTGGAGCGGTATTTCTTATTGCTTATCTTGTAAGGCAGAGGCCGATAGGCTTACTGATTCCCGCTTGCATTTTAATAATGTTGGGCCTTTATGCAAACATGCAAAATTCTAGAGTCTTATTTTTAAATGGAAATGTGGAAGGTGCGGCTTTTTTCTTTTTCATGGCAATTGCCTTTTATATGATTTTTTTAATACATAATGCAAGAAAGGAAAGTACGGGGAAAAGGGCAGGTTGGGCTGCTGTAACAGGAACGGCTCTAGCCGCTTTCGGCATATTTGTTTTTGCAGCCGACCGCTGGGATATAACAAAATGGCTGGTTTTGGTCGACCGATATTGGCCTTTGATATTGATAGCGTCAGGTCTTTATCTAGTTTTCACCAAGAAGCATAAGCAATAAGTGTCTGACTTTGCCCATCATATGATAGAATGGACCATAAAGTAAATATAAGGAGAGTAAAACAATGGATATGAAGCAAAAGGGAATGGCCGCCAAGCAAGCATCTCTTGCGCTGGCCGCACTTGAAGGAAAGACCAAAAACAATATATTGAAATCGATTTCAAAAGCGTTGCATGATAATATGGATTCCATTATGGAAGCAAATTCGGCTGATTTGCGAAGAAGCGGGGAAGAAGGCTTGCCGGCCCCGATACTGAAGCGCTTGAAATTCCAAGAAGACAAGATAGAGGGCGTAGTAGACGGGATAGAAAGCCTTGTTGAACTTGAGGATCCTGTAGGAAAAACAACTTATTCAATGGAAATTGACGAAGGGCTTGAACTTTTCAGGGTGACTTGCCCGATTGGGGTGGTGGGAGTCATTTTTGAGTCGAGGCCGGATGCGCTTGTTCAAATATCTTCACTTTGCCTTAAGAGCGGAAATTCGGTTCTTCTAAAGGGCGGAAGCGAAGCTTCTGAAACCAACCGGAAGCTTTATGAGATTATAAGGGATGCTTCAATCGTTTGCGGCGCGCCGGAAGGCTGGATACAGCTTATGGAAACAAGGGAAGATGTTGCGGAAATGCTGGGCATGGACGATGAAATCGACTTGATTCTGCCGAGGGGCTCGAATGCATTTGTCAAATATATTATGGACAATTCAAACATACCTGTACTGGGACATTCGGACGGAATATGCCATACATATGTTCATTCGGATGCCGACATGGATAAATCGCTCAAGGTCGTCTATGATGCGAAAACCCAATATGTTGCAGCTTGCAATGCAACGGAGACAATCCTTGTAAACGAAGATGTGGCAGGTGAGTTCCTTCCTGAAATCAAGAAGATTTTTGATGGCAAAGTGGAAATTTTCGGTTGCGGAAGAACCAGGGAATATATAGATGTCAAAAGCGCGGATGAATCAAATTGGAAAACGGAATACCTTGACTACAAAGTGTCGGTAAAAGTGGTCGAAAGCATTGACGATGCAATAAAACACATAAACACATACGGCTCAAGACATACAGAATGCATTTTGACGGAAGATGAAACGGCAGCCAAAAGGTTTATGGCTCTCGTAGATGCCGCCAGCACATATTGGAATTGCTCGACTCGTTTTGCCGACGGCTTCAGATACGGGTTTGGTGCGGAAGTGGGTATAAGCACAAGCAAGATTCATGCAAGGGGACCGGTGGGACTGGACGGTCTAATGATATACAAATATAAAATGCTCGGCAAAGGTCACATTGTGGAAGACTATGCAAGCAAGAAAAAGGTCTTCAAGCACAGAAGGATGGAAAAAGCATTCGAATAGCGCATTTTTGGCATCTAAATAGAGAAGGACCGTTGCATTCAGGGGGAAACCGGTGAAAGAAACATTGGGAATGGTTGCAAAAAACTATAAAAAAATAATTTGGATGGCTGTTCCTATCGCCATGCAAAACTTAGTGACCACTTCTTTGAATTTGATCGACACTCTGATGATTGGACGATTGGGAGAAGAGAAAATTGCAGCAGTAGGGATTGCAAACCAGTATTTTTTTATTCTCATCCTTCTGCTTTTCGGAATAAACAGCGGGATTTCAATTTTCATAAGCCAATTTTGGGGAAGCAGGGAAACAGGTAAAATTAAAAGGACTCTGGGTCTTGGAATCTTTTCAGGCATTGCATTTTCGACGGTGTTTGCAATCGGGGGCATAGTGTTCACCGAGTCTATATTGGGAATTTTCACCAATGATCCCGGCGTCGTAAGAGAGGGAGCGGTTTACATGAGAATCGTTTCTTTTTCTCTTGCCATGGTTGCGGTGACTCTTAGTTATTCAATATCTTCAAGAAGCATAGGCAACCCCAAATTACCTTTGACAATAAGTGCAGTTTCTCTTGCATTAAACACTGTATTGAACCTATTTTTGATTTTTGGAATCGGACCGTTTCCGGCTTTGGGAGTAAAAGGGGCAGCGATAGCAACCTTGATTTCCAGATTTTTCGAAATGGTTTTAATGGTTTTGATGATAAGCCGAAAACGCATTGTTATTTCGGCATCAATAAAGGAACTTTTTGAATTTGATTTCAATTATATAAAGACTGTATACCGGAGGATATGGCCTGTCATCATGAATGAAGGCATATGGGCAGTTGGGATGAGCCTTTATGCTGTAGCATACGGACGAATGGGAACGGACGAGTTTGCAGCAGTTAGAATTTCAGAAACAGTGATGAATATATTCTTTATAGCTGCTGTGGGACTTGGGAATGCAGGAGCTGTAATAACTGGAAATCTAATCGGAGAAAAAAGCGGGGAAGTGAGAGTTTACGCAAACAGATTGATGAAGTTGTCTATAGCCAGCGGTTTAGTTTTGGGAGCGGGCATGTATGCTTCATCCGGTTTGATTCCTTTGCTCTTCAATGTAAGCGGACAGGTAAAGGAAATGGCGAAGCAGATATTGTGCATTTACGGAGCAATGATGCCAATCAAATTTTTAAACAACGTTTATGTGATAGGATTGTTCAGGGGTGGAGGCGATACGAAATTCTCGCTTTTTCTTGAATTGGGAAGCATATACTTGATTGGAGTGCCGCTTGCCTTTGCGGGCGCGCTCTATTGGGGACTTCCCTTATATATGGTTGTAATATTGGTAAATTTGGAAGAAGTGGGGAAAACCATTGTAGGATATTCAAGAATAAGGACTGACAAGTGGATTAACGACCTGACAGGAACATAGAAGGACATCAAATGTATTGAATTATAATAGTCTACTGAAACTGGATGGGGGAGACTGATTTGAAGGAAAAAAAGATTTACTTTATGATGGCTTTTGCAGCCCTGTGTTGGGCGGGGGCTTTCATAGCAGGCAAGATAGCGGTGGCGGAGTTGCCTGTTTTTACGGTTGCATTTTTAAGGTTTTTGATCGCCACTGCTGTTATTTTTCCGTTGATGGTGATTCGTGAACCCGAATGGAGAATGGACAGGAAGTCTTTGCCAATGCTTATAGCGCTGGGGCTTTTTGGAATGTTCGGCTACCATGCATTGTTTTTTACCGCTTTGAAATATACGACAGCTGTCAATTCGTCAATGATAGGAGCTACCAATCCCCTTATGACGAGCCTATTGGCTGCGGTATTCCTAAAGGAGGCGTTCGGGATAAAAAGAATGGGAGCGTTGCTTATGGCCTTTGGCGGAGTGGTATTGTCCATTTCAGGAGGGTCGATTGAAACAGTTGCTGCGCTCAGTTTCAACAAAGGAGACTTAATAATGCTCGCTGCCGTTGTATGCTGGGCGTCATATTCGATACTGAGCAAGCGCGCAGCCAAACATCATACGCCAATCTTTCTTACGAGTTACAGCTTCCTTATCTGCACAGTATTGTTTTTGCCGTTTTCCCTGATGGAAAGACCGTGGACGTTTTTGGGAGCCACATCGGCAGGAGCATGGCTCTCGATTGTATATATGGCTGTATTCGCATCATGCGTGGGATATTTGATACAGCAGGTTGCCATTAGAAAGATAGGTCCGAGCAAGACGAATATATTCATAAATCTGGTGCCGGTATTTTCAATGGCGCTGGCGGCAATAATACTGGATGAAAGCATTGGCTGGTACAATGCGGCGGGGATGTTGATGATTATTGCAGGAGTCTATTCAAACTCGATGATAAGAACAGTAAAGGAGAAAAATATTGTTGGATCTGAAGAGCATGTTTCCTGAAGAAATAAAAAACAAAATGGTCGAAATGGGCGAGCCGGGATTTAGGGGAGACCAAATTTTCAATTGGGTTTCAAAAGGAGTAGATTCTTTCGAAGAAATGGCAAACATGCCTAAATCTCTCAGAAAAGAATTGGGAGAAGTTTTCGAACTGACAAAAAATGAAATACTTGCAAGGCAAGTTTCATCAGACGGAACAGTAAAGTATGCAATGAAACTCCATGACGGCCGAATAATCGAATCTGTGCTTATGAAATATCATCATGGCTACAGTATTTGCATTTCAACACAAGTGGGATGTCGAATGAAATGCAGCTTTTGCGCTTCTACCATAGGGGGGCTTGAAAGAAACCTTACTGCTGGAGAGATGATGGGACAGGTTCTCGCAGCGCAAAAAGACAGAGGAATCAGGATTTCCAACATTGTATTAATGGGAAGCGGCGAACCGTTCGACAACTATGACAATGTTATGCGTTTTATACGCCTTGCACACGAAGAAAAAGGTTTGGGGATAAGCTTACGCAGCATAACCGTTTCGACAAGCGGCATTGTTCCGGGTATATACAAGCTTGCTGAGGAAAATTTGCCTGTAACCTTGGCGGTTTCGCTTCACTGTCCCGATGACGAATCCAGAAGCCGAATCATGCCTGTAAACAAAAAATACAACATAGATGAGCTTATAAGAGCATGCAGAACCTATGTGGAAAAGACAGGAAGAAGGATAACTTTCGAATATGCCTTAATGAAAGGCGTAAACGACGACATCGAAAGCTTTAAAAAAACAGCAAAGCTTTTAAAGAGGCTCAATTGCCATGTGAATATTATAGGGTACAACCGAGTTGAGGAAAGGGACTTTGCAACTTCAGAAAGGGCCGCGCAGGAAAAGTTCAAGGAATTTTTGGAGGGCAGGGGAATCACAGCAAGCATAAGGCGGACACTAGGAGAGGATATTGATGCGGCATGCGGACAATTGAGGAACAGTCTCAAGACGAACATTTAAAGCATAAATAAAATAATTGTTTTTAAAGGGATAAGGCGCTTGAAATAGAAATATATACTTAAGACATCAACTAAACTGGTTTCGCTAATAAAGGGAGGAGATTACATTGATAAGTATAATTGCATCCGGAAAGGGAACTGGCAAAACGAAGAGAATAATCGACATGGCTAATGCCGACATCAAGACCATTGAAGGAAATGTTGTTTATATCGACGACGACAACAGACACATGTACGACCTGAACCACGGTGTGCGCTTTGTAAATCTGGAGGAATTCCCCATTAAGACCACGGAAGAATTCATAGGTTTCATTTATGGGATAATAGCAAACAATTATGACATCGAAAAAATTTACATTGACGGCTTGTACAACATTATGGGTAGTGAAAACGAAAATGTAATTAATTTTATAGATAGGATAGAGTGGCTAAAAGAAAAACATTCAATCGATTTTGTAATGACTCTCAGCTGCAATCCTGAAAGTTTACCGGAAAAAATCAAGAAGCATGTAATTTGACAAAAAAAACAAGAGCGCAAGCTCTTGTTTTTTTTGTTGAGTATTGTTTCCATTAATTGTGTATATATATAAAGGCGGAAAAGAAAGGGGACTTATATGAAAACCCACAACATCATGGTTTGTGTGACACAGCAGAAGTCATGCAAACGGCTAATTGAGGCTGGGGCAGCTATTGCAAAAGAAGAAGACGGCAACCTTTATGTTATTCATGTAGTGAAGGAGGGGTGGAAGTATTTCGGAAAATTGAAAGAGGCCGACGCCATTGAATATTTATTTGAGGAAAGCAAGAATAATGGCGCGGACTTGACAATTGTAAAGGCTGACGACATTGTTGGGACACTAAAAAAATTCGCCCGAGAAAAAGAGATAGACTTAATTGTTATGGGTAAATCCAGAGAAAAAACCGCTGACCAGGATATGATAAAAAGGTTTAGGGGTAAGGGATTGAAGGAAATAGAACTTAAGATTGTGACATAACAAAACAGGGAGGATAAAAAGTATGTTTCAAAAAAGAAAAATTGGTTTGCTTTTATCTTTGATTATTCTTTTGACTGTGTTCATGTCGGGTTTTGCTGGTGTGTATGCCGCTGAGGAACCGGTACATATAGTAATAGCCCATACAAACGATATGCATGGACGTGTTGACGAAGGTGATTACGACGGAATGGGGATGGCCAAGATAGGAGCCTTGGCGAATGAGCTTCGCGCAGAGTATGACAATTTCCTTTTGTTTGATGCAGGCGATGCTTTTCACGGGCAGCCCATAGCCACAATTTTCGAGGGTTCCAGTATTGTTGAAATAATGAACCTTATTGGATACGACCTCATGGTTCCCGGCAATCACGACTTCAACTATGGAATGGAACGGCTGGTTGAATTGGTCGGCATGGCAGAATTCGATGTTGTGAGCGCCAACATTTATACAGAGGAAGATGAAACATTCATAGCTCCATATAAGATTTACGAGATTGATGGCGTGAAGCTTGGGGTTTTCGGTATTTCGACTCCCGAGACTAAATTCAAGTCGCATCCTGACAACACCATAGGTCTTGAATTCAGGGATCCTTCAATGGTAGCGGAGATGATGGTCGATGAACTGGAAGACGAAGTTGACATAATTATAGCCCTTGCACATCTTGGTCTTGACGACACTTACGGGCTCACCAGCGAGAAGGTTGCCATGGACGTAGAGGGAATCGACCTTATAATAGACGGACACAGCCATGACAAGCTTCCTGAAGGCATGATGGTGGGAGATACCCTAATCGTCCAGGCAGGAGAGTACGACAAGAATTTGGGCGTAGTTGAAATTGAATGGATGGACGGAGAAGCTGCAATGAGCGCAAGCCTTTTTGAAAAAGAGAATGTGACAATTGAAGGCGATCCGGAAATTTTGGCACTTATAGAGGATATAAAGTCTGAATATCAGGAACTTGTATCCCCGGTGGTAGGAACCACGCAAGTTGTTCTCGACGGAGAACGCGGTATGGTCAGAAAAGGTGAAACCAATTTGGGCAATTTGCTTACAGATGCCATTTTGGATGCCACAGGAGCCGATCTGGTAATGACTAACGGAGGCGGAATAAGGGCTTCAATTGATGTTGGAGAAATCACAATTGAAGAAATAATTACAGTATTGCCGTTTGGAAACACTGTAATTGTCAAACCCTTGACAGGAGCTGAAGTCAAAGAGGCTTTGGAGAACGGGGCTACAGACTATCCTGAGCTGAAAGGCGCTTTTACTCATGTGGCAGGGATGACCTACCAGATAGATTCCACAAAACCTGCCGGCAGCAGAATAATGAACGTAATGGTTGGAGGTATTCCTCTGGACCTTGCCGCCACCTACGAAGTAGCAACTAACGACTTCATGGCTGCTGGAGGCGACGGTTACACGATGTTTGACGGCAAGGAGGAGCTAATGCTTCTTGGAGGGATGGAAGAAGTCCTGATGGACTACATCGAAGTCAACGGAACTGCC
>Ga0209936_1000338_pt1 | contig 29429 bp, 25 predicted proteins | sample SalPonR1_A_D1_MG_FD_185694 | JGI IMG/M metagenome (GOLD analysis project Ga0209936, IMG submission 185694) | Salt pond soil microbial communities from South San Francisco under conditions of wetland restoration - Salt Pond MetaG R1_A_D1_MG... ...
CACTCGCGGGTCGCACGTTCCGATATCGCGCTGCTTTCGCGACTGGGCGCGGCCGAAATCCGGATTGCCGGGCCGGAAGAGTTCATGCCGGATGCCGGCGAGTTGCCCGAAGCCATGCGCATGTCCGAGATCGACGCCGCCCTGGACGGCGTCGACGCCGTGATCTGTCTTAGAATTCAGCGCGAGAGAATGGCCGCCAGCGGCTATCCCGACGGCGCGGCATTCCATGCACGCTGGGGCCTGACGGCCGAACGGCTTGCCGCCATGCCGGACCACGCGAGATTTCTGCACCCCGGTCCGGTCAATCGCGACGTCGAGATCGCCGACGCGCTGGTCGACTCGCCGCGTTCGCTTATCCTCGAGCAGGTTCGGATCGGGGTTCATCTGCGAACCGCCCTGTTCGAGTGGTTGATCGACGCCGCTTGACCTCAATATTCGAAGTCGAAACACTTTTCCCGGGAATTGAATGGAAATGATCGAAATTACCGTCAACGGCGAGACGCATTCGCTGCCCGAAGGCTTGACCGTGGATGCGCTGCTGGAGCAGCTCGGCTACGGCGACAAGCGGGTGGCCGTGGAACGCAATGGTGATATCGTGCCGCGCAGCCTGCACGCCGAACAAAGGATTCAGGCGCAGGACCGGATCGAAATCGTACACGCCATAGGCGGAGGCTGAATAACGTGCAGGAACATGCAGCAACACAATCCGAGCAGGACGCCGACTCACCGCTGGTCATCGCCGGCCGAAGCTATCGGTCGCGCTTGCTGACCGGCACCGGCAAGTACCGCGACCTGGAAGAAACACGTCTGGCCACCGAGGCCGCGGGTGCCGAGATCGTGACCGTCGCAATTCGCCGCAGCAACATCGGTCAGAATCCGGACGAGCCAAGCTTGCTGGACGTATTGCCACCTGACCGCTACACCATCCTGCCCAATACCGCCGGCTGCTACAACGCCGAGGACGCGGTTCGCACCTGCCGCCTGGCGCGCGAGCTGCTGGAAGGTCAAAACCTGATCAAACTTGAAGTCCTGGGCGACGAGAAAACGCTTTTCCCGGACGTCACGGAGACGCTCAAAGCGGCCGAAACCTTATTGGCCGACGGATTCGACGTGATGGTCTACACCAACGACGACCCCATCCTGGCGCGCCGTTTCGGCGAGATGGGCTGCTGCGCCGTCATGCCGCTGGCCGCTCCTATCGGCTCCGGGCTGGGCATCCAGAACCGCTGGAACATCCTGTCGATTGTCGAGGAAGCCAGCGTGCCCATCCTGGTCGATGCCGGCGTGGGTACCGCATCGGATGCCGCCATCGCAATGGAACTCGGCTGCGATGGGGTGCTGATGAACACCGCGATTGCCGGCGCCCGCGATCCGGTGGCAATGGCGCGCGCCATGCGGCTGGCGATCGAGGCCGGCAGGCTTGCATTCCGCGCGGGCCGCATTCCACGCAAGCGCTATGCCTCGGCCTCGTCGCCGATCGAGGGCACCTTCTTCTGATGAACGACGCGACCGACGGCGGCCGCAGTTCCAGCGATTCCGACGAACGGCACGATCGCCGTGTGCGCAGTTTCGTGCGGCGGGCCGGGCGGCTCACAGCGGCCCAGCAGCGCGCGCTGGAAGAGTTGCTCCCGGTCTTCGAAATCAAGCCCGATGCCGACGATGTCTCGAGCGCGTTCGATCACGATCAGCCGCTGGTCGTCGAGATCGGCTTCGGCAACGGCGAGGCGCTGGCCTGGATGGCGGCCGCCGAACCTGAAAAGAACTTCATCGGTATCGAGGTGCACGAACCAGGCGTCGGAAGGCTGCTGCGCGACATCCATGACAAGGGCCTGGACAACGTGCGCGTGGCGATGCGCGACGCCGTCGAGGTCCTGGCCGGCCAGGTCCCGGCCGGGGCCCTGGCGGAGGCACGAATCTACTTTCCCGACCCGTGGCCCAAGAAGCGCCACCACAAGCGGCGCCTGGTGCAGACCGACTTCATCGAGTTGCTGGCCGCACGTATCCGCCCAGGCGGGCTATTGCACCTGGCAACCGACTGGCAACCCTACGCCGAATGGATGCTGGAACAGCTCGAGCCCAGCGCGCACTTCGAAAACCTCGGCAGCCCGCTCGTCGAACGTCCGGCATGGCGACCGCAAACCCATTTCGAGAGGCGCGGTGAGCGCAAGGGGCACGAGATTTCCGACCTCTTGTATCGACGGGTTTGAAGCTTCCAGCGCCATCGGCCGCTTGACGGGCCAATGCCGGTTGCGGTATAACCCCTCCGTGCCTACAAAAATTTAACAATAGCGGCACCGTTCCACCAGCTGGAAAGAGCATCATCCGGTTTGGGGCAAAAGCGGCCTTCGGGTCGCTTTTTTTTGCCTGATGATTTTACGCTTCAGGCCCCTCGCGCCGCCTGGTTGAATCCGCTGGTACACCTACCCGCAGGCGGGCTGCGGCTGCATTCGCCTTTTGCGCTGCATCTCCGCGCTTGTCATCACAAGCGTCTCCCCTTCGCGCTGGCGCTGGACGCGCCGATGGATGGCCGTGTCAAAATGCGAGGACCGCCGATTGACCTGCCCGGGTTCTGGCCCCATAATCTTGATAGATCAGTTGTTCAATGGATGCTCATGGATCACGAAGAGACAATCAATTTCACCGATTCGGCTGCGCGCAAGGTGCGCGAACTGACGCTGGCGGACGGCAATCCGGATCTGAAGCTGCGCGTCTACATCACCGGCGGCGGCTGCTCGGGCTTCCAGTATGGCTTTACCTTCGACGAGAAAGCCGACGAAGACGATATTCGGGTCGAACGGGCCGGCGTGGAGTTACTGGTCGATCCGTTGAGCTTTCAGTATCTCGAGGGCTCGGAAGTCGATTACAGCGAATCGCTGCAGGGTGCGCGCTTCGTCATCCGCAATCCGAATGCTTCGACTACCTGCGGCTGCGGCTCTTCGTTTGGTGTCGCCTGACGGTTGACACCGTACCTCCGCCGGCGCTAGAACAGGACACTCCATCGAAGCGATCCGCTCTGAGCCCGGCTTATTCATGAAGATACTTTCGCTACTCCTGGCCTTTGCGGCCAGCCACTACTGGCCCGCGGCATCCAGGCTGCGGCGCTTCGACTGGCTGCTGGCCGGTCCGGTGCGCACCAGCGGCCGCGGACCGCACTGGCTGCCGGTCGCGCTGCTCGCCGCGATCGCTCTGGTCATCGGAGGACTGGCGACCGCAATTGCCGCCTGGATGGCCGGGCTCTTTGGCCTGTTGCTGCTCGGAATCGCCACCGTGCTCTATACCCTGGGGCCCGAGCACCTCGACCGCGATATACGCATGGCCTCCAATCCCGGCGAGCCCGACAAGCAGCAGGTCGCGCTGGAACGGCTATTGCTTACGCCTGCCTCCAGTGGCACCGAGGCCGCCGCGGCATCTCTGCACGCGGCGCTGGCGCGCTGGTTCGGCATCGTTTTCTGGTTCGTCGTTCTGGGCGTTCCCGGCGCGCTGCTCTATCGCAGCCTACGGGAAGCCCACCACGGCAGCAGGTTCGAACCTGCAGAACGCGCCTGGATGGGCCGCCTCATGGGCTGGATGAACTGGCCGGTCGTGGCGTTGATGACCGCGGCGATCGCGCTGATGACCGACTACGACCGGGTCAAGGCCGCATTCGACGCGCGCGAAGATCGCTGGCAACTGCCGGCAGCCCTGCTCGACGACCTCGCTCGCGCGCTATGCGACCCGGCGGACAACCTGGCCGAGGGGCTGGCCGATGGCCGCCGGCTCGCCTGGCGCGCACTGGGCATCTGGTTTGCCGTGCTCAGCCTTCTGCTGCTGGCAGGTCTGCTTTCCTGAACCACACGTCAGCCCCGAGAAAAGGATATTCCATGCGACGCATTGTTCCGATCTTGCTGTGCGCGTTGGCAACAACTGCCAGCGCCGAGACCTGGGTGCGCTGCGGCGACGCGGTGGACGTGGCCGAAGGCATGCTCACCGGTCCCGTGACGCTTATCGTGATCGGTGAGCGCATCGACCGGCTGGCCGAGGGCCACCCGGAGGCGCAAGCGGATACCGAGATCGTGGACCTCTCCGGACTGACCTGCCTGCCGGGCCTGATGGACATGCACACTCACCTGACCTCGCAGTCCAGCGCCACACGCTACAGCGAAGCGTTCACGCTCAATGAGGCCGACGTGGCGCTTGAGTCCACGGTTTACGCTCGCCGCACGCTGGATGCAGGATTCACAACCGTGCGCGACGTCGGCGATTCGTTCAACGCAAGCATCGCCCTGCGCGATGCGATTGCTGCCGGGCATGTCGTCGGGCCGCGGGTATTCACTTCGGGCAAGGCGCTGGCAACCACCGGCGGCCACGCTGATCCGACCAACGGCTGGCGCGCCGACCTGATGGGTGCGCCGACGCCTCGAGAGGGCGTTCTCAACGGCGTCGCCGAAGCCCGCGAAGCGGTCCGCCAACGCTACAAGGACGGAGCCGACCTGATCAAGATCACCATCACCGGCGGTGTTCTCAGCGTGGCGAAGAGCGGGATCGCACCGCAGTTCCGGCCCGACGAAGTGCAGGCAGTCATCGAGACCGCAGAGGATTACGGCATGCATGTCGCCGCGCACGCCCACGGCAAGGAAGGCATGATCCGGGCAATCAACGCCGGCATCCATTCGATCGAGCACGGCACGATGATGGACGACGAAGTGATCGCCCTGATGAAGCAACACGGCACCTGGTACGTTCCAACCATCAGCGCGGGCAAGTTCGTCGCCGAAAAAGCCGAGATCGATGGCTATTTCCCGGCACTGGTGCGGCCCAAGGCCCGGAGAATCGGACCGATGATCCAGGGTACGTTTGAACGCGCGTGGAAGGCCGGGGTCAAGATTGCCTTCGGCACGGATTCCGGCGTCAGCCTTCACGGCGACAACGCGGATGAATTCGTCTTCATGGTCGAAACCGGCATGTCGCCGGCACAGGCAATCCGCAGCGCAACTGTCAATGCCGCCGAGCTCCTCGGCGTTGCCGATCGGGCGGGCACGCTCAGCGCCGGCAGTTGGGCCGATGTGATCGCTATAGCGGGCAACCCGCTGGAAGATGTCTCCAGGCTGGGCGACGTGGCTTTCGTCATGAAGGCCGGCCAGATCTACAAGACCAGGCCTGAATAAGTCCGGGCGGCTCGATAGCCGATCCGCCGCCGGCCGTAGCCTTTGAAAATCATAGCGCCGGAATGTGCTGAAACACACAGTTGAGGCACACTTTATTGCTTGAAATAGCAAATCGGCTCGCCTATAGTGAGGCAATAGTTTCAGGCTTATGCCAAGGGGTTGCATGATGTCGGATTCCCTGACCCGAATGCGGATTGCACTGCGCGCCGAAGGGGTCGATGAGGAACGCTGCACAAGTCTGCTGTTCTGGGCACGGGCATTTCTGACCTTTTGCAATAACGACGACCCCGAGCGACTCGACCGGAACGACGTGGAGGGATTTCTCGCGCATGCATCGGAAGAGCGCTTTGCCGGTCGCCCGGCCCGCAACCGGGCCCTGGAGGCAATAGAGTGGCTGTTCAAGTCCACACCTGACGGTCCGCCAGCCTGGCTCAGGATTCTGATCGAGGAGCGGCGGCCGGATGCCACCCCCAACATTCTTTCCGAGAACGAAGTCTGCCGACTGCTCGCGCAGCTCAAGGGTGAAAGCTGGCTGGCCGCAGCGCTGATCTACGGCACCGGTATCCGGCTGCTGGAGTGCGTGCGCCTGCGGGTGCGTGATATCGACCTCGGGGAAAATCGGCTGACCGTGCGCGACAGCGCCGACAAGGTCACCCGCCGCCTCCCGCTGCCGGAAAACATCCAGACGCGGCTGCAGGACCATCTGGAGGATCTCAAGCTCAGCCATATCCGCGACATCGTCGAAGGCAATGCCGTTGCGACGCTCCCGCCGCTTGTTGCAGCACGTTCACCCAACGTGGCGCGCAACTGGGGATGGCAATACCTGTTCCCTCAACGCCTGGATCAAGAACGCGCCGGCACAGCCGACCATGCAGCCTCTAAGGTGATACATCACGTCGACCCGAAGACGCTTCACCGCAAATTCGAGCGTGCAGCGCTGGATGCCACCATTTATCGCCGGGTAACGGGCCACGTGTTGCGCAACAGTTTCGCCCTGCACATGGTCCAGCGTGGCGTCTCGGTGAACCGTGTCGAACGCATTCTCGGTACCCGCTCGGCCGGCCCCGGCGACGAAGCCGAAGCGCGCAGTCTTCCGTTGCCTTCCGACACCAAGGCCGGGCGGGTTTCGTTCTACTGAGCCCGGATAATCCCGGTCATGAATAATCCAGCATGATCAATGACCGGAGGTGACACCGGTTGCGCTCAGCGCACCCCGACCCGCTCCCGGTCATCTCCACTGTCGGCGTATCCGCTCAGTTCCAGGTAACCCCGTCCCAGCTTTGCTCCGTCGCTGGGGTCGATCACGTCGACCGCACCTTCCCAGTAGCCCACGGTGGCATACCAGCGCTGCGCGTCGAACACGGCATGAACTTCGAACTCCATGCTTTCGGCCGGCAATCGGACGCGCCAGGCAACCGGCCAGTCCACGCCCAGCCGATCCGGCCAGCGCCTGATTTCCTCGAACTCGAAATCCCCGCGTCCCAGCACGCGGTAGCTGCCGTCGGATTCGACCAGCACGCCGGCCGAAAATCGGGATGCCTCGCCGGCCTCGGTGCGCAACCGGTAGAGCATCAGGTCGCGCCCGTCTTCAAGCTGCAGAGCGAACCAGTCCCAGCCGGCGATACCCGCACCCAGCTGACTGGATCCCCATTCGCGGTCCAGCCACGCCGAGCCGGTCACCTCGACGGCCTTCCCTTCGAGCACGAGGCGACCATCGGCCGCCATGCGGGTAATCGAGTAATAGCGCGATGCATTGCCCTGCGCGGGGCCCTTCTGGCTATAGCCGGAATCGCCCTGCAGCACGACAGGCTTGCGCGGGCTGAGATCGAGGTCCAGCGAAGCGTCGTCGAGCTGCGCGCGCAGGCGCCAGCCATCTTCGGTGCGGGTAACCCGCCAGTCGCGCAGCCACCACTCATCGGTGGTGGCACCCGCCAGGCCCAGTGCCCCTCGAGCGAATCGTTCGCCCGAGATGAATCGCTCGTCGGCAACGTCACTTACCGCAAAGTGGGCCATCCAGATCGCATCGCTGGCGAAGTCCGAGTCCACACGCTCGCCCGGCTCCACCGCGAAGCGGAACAGGGTGAACTGGAATCCGTAGCGCCGACCCGTGCCGTCGAGCAGGTTGCCGGTGAAATACCACCATTCGTTGCGAAATCCGGGATGCATGGCGTGATCGGCCGGAAACGACAGCGGCTCAGGCCCGGTGACGCGCTTGAACGCATCAGGCGCGGCATTGAGCAGTGCTGTACCGCTGATGCCGGAGGCGTCCGGCTCGCGTTGTTCGATGCGTTGGACAAGCCAAACCAGGGCCACCAGCGCTACCAGCGCGGCAATGACGATATCCCGCTTCATCGTCCCGCCCTCAGGTGCTCGATCATCGGTCTGCGTCCAATGCGCCATGCCGGGTAAAGCCCGGTCAACGTACCGAGCACCAGCGCTACCGGCACCACCCATAACACCGGTTCTGCCGGGGGCAGTCCTGCAGGCAGGCTCCAGCCGAAGGCGCGCGGCTGGATCAGCAGCGAGAGCGCGTAATGAATGAGCACCGCCAGGGGCAGCGCGGTCGCCAGCGCCACCGCGGTCAACCCGGCCGACTGCACCGTGACCAGGCCGAACAACCGCGCCGGGGACAACCCGAGGGCGCGCAGCGTCGCATGCTCGCGCGAGCGCTCCAGACCCTGCGCCAGCAACGCACTGGTCAACGCGACCAGGGCAATCAGGCCCACCAGCATCGCCAGCGCCCAGGACACCCGAAACGTCCGGTCGAACACCGCCAGGCTCTCGCGCCTGATGCCCGCCGGCGTAATCCACTGCGCGGTGCCATCCAGTTCCATGCGATCGATTCGTCGGCCCAGGTCGACCGGGGTCACGCCGTCGGCCAGGTAGAGGCCAATGCTGTCGACGGCCTGATCGTCGAACCATTCCCGATACAGGTCGCCGGTTACCGCCACGAAACCCTGCTCGGAACTGTAATCGCGGAACACTGCGGCGACAGGCAGGCGCGCCGGCCCGTCGGGCGTCGGCAGTTCGACACTATCGCCGACCGCCAGCGACTTGCGGCGTGCCAGCGGCTCGGACACCAGCACCGCATCGCCGGCACTGAAACTCCGGCGCGCATCAGGAGCTTCGCCGCCCAACAGTTCGAAGCCGGACCAGGCGCGCGCCGGCAGATCGTACGCGGTCAGCGTTGTCCCGTCGGCCAGGCGGCTTCGGCGCACCGATGAAAACGTTTCCACGCCTTCCATTGCCGCCAATCGATCCACCTGTTCTCGTTCAAGCGACCGACTTTCCAGGGAAACGTACATATCGGCCTGCAGCAGCCGGGTTACCCAGTCCCCGACCGCTGCGCGAAAGCCCAGGATCATCATTCCCATCCCTATCGCAAGCGCCAGGGCCAGCGACAGCGCAGCCAACGCCGGAGATAGTCGCCCCCGGGCGGTTTCCAGCAGCCGAAGCGCGCGTCCCGGCAGCGTTGTGGCGGTTCGACGCGCCAGCCCCCGCACCAGACCGAACCCGATCATCGGGATTGCCACGATCACGCCGGCCAGCACCAGGAAAAGCCCGCCCAGCGCTGCGACCAGTCGAGTGTCCAGCGCAACCCAAGCAGTACCCGCGGAGACCAGCAGCACGGTCAAAACCAGCACCTTTCGCGCCGGCAGAACATGCACCGCGAACGACCGCACCAGTCGCCCGGGCGGAATCTGCAGCGCCTCGCGCATCACCGGCAGGGTCACCGCCACGGCGGCCGCAAGCGCTGCCAGCCAGATTCCCGCGTACAGCCACGGCGTCGGGTTCGTGGCCGCCGGCGGCAACTGGCCGTATACCTCGGCCACGGGCGAGGCGATCAGGCGCAGCAACTGGTCCGACAAGACGGTGCCGGCGACCAGTCCGCCCAGCGCGCCAAAGGCCGCGATCACCAGCACCTCGCCGACCAGCAATCGTGCCAGCAGGCCATGGGTCATCCCCAGCGCGCGCAGCAGGCCGAAGGTTCGGCGCCGCTGAACCATCAGGAAACTCAGCACGCTGTAGACGACGAACAGCCCAGTGGCCAGCGCCAGCAGGCTCATGGCGGTCAGGTTGGCGCGCATCCCGGCGGTCAACTGCCGGGCCGAAGCGCGCTGGCTGGAGGCCGTGACCAGCAGGAGCTCCTCCCCGAGGTTTGACCGCAGCCAGCTCTCGGATTGTGGCGGCGCCAGCAGCTCCGACACCCAGCCGCGTTCGCCAAGCATCGCCTGGGCGCGAGAGATATCCATCAGAAGCCGCCGGTCCAGCCCGGGTCGGCCACGAATGATCGCGGTCACTCGCACCTGCCGCCCGGATTCGTCGAGGCTCAGGATCGATTCGAGCTCGCCACCCAGAAGCGCCAGCGTGGAGCTGCTCACGACTGCCGAAGGAATGCCGCCGGATTCGTCGAACAGCGCCGTCGACAATCCGGTGCCATCGGTGCCGGACAGCGTCTGAATGCCGCTGAAAGGATCGACTCCGACCACTTCCAGGCGCTGACCATCGACGCGCACCGGCGCTCGAAGAACCGGCACGAAATCGGGCGCACCGGGCTGGCGCGCAAGCCTTGCGTATTCGCTCACGTCGAGCCGACCGGACGGATGCCGCACGACAAGCGCCTGATCGCCGACCAGTTCGGCCGAGACCGCATCCAGCGACTCGACCAACGCGCCGCGCAGCAGCGCCACGCCGGTGACCACCGCCACGCCCGCGGCGATGCCGATCAGGGCCAGCAGAACCTGTGCCGGATGGCGGTAGAAGAACGCGCGCGAGAGTCGGGCCAGCATCAGGCGTTCTCCAGCTTCCCCGCGTGCAGTCGAACGCGACGATCGCAGCGCGCCGCCGCGGTCTCGCTATGAGTCACCAGCACCAGGGCGCAGCCGCGAGCATCGACGCTTTCGGACAACACCTGCATGACCTGCTCTGCGCTGGCCTGGTCCAGACTGCCGGTAGGCTCGTCGGCCAATACCAGCGAGGGTTCGTGGATCAGGGCGCGCGCAATGGCAACCCGCTGCTGCTGGCCACCCGAGAGCTGGTCCGGGCGTCGGTCCAGCAACTCGGCAATGCCCAGCTCGCCGGCCAGGCGCCGGATGTCGTCGATCCCGGCCGGCTTGCCGGTCAACCAGCCGACCAGCTCGATGTTTTCGCCCGCGCTCAACGACTCGATCAGATTGTAGTCCTGGAAGACCAGCCCGATATGGCGGGCGCGAAACCGGGTGCGTTCGGGCTCGTCCAGCCGGTTGACGTGTTCGCCGAGAAGCTCGATGGTCCCGGCGTCGGGGAGATCCATGCCCGCGGCCAGGTGAAGGAACGTGGACTTTCCCGAGCCCGATTCGCCGGTGATCGCCAGCTTCTCGCCGGCCGAGACATCCAGATCGACCGAGTCGAGCACTCGAATGTCCTGACTTCCATCGTGGTAGGTCCGCGTCACGCCACGCGCGCGGAGCACCGACTGCCGCTCGTTATGGCGATTGTCATCACAATCGTCAGCCATTTGCAGTGCCTCCCATCGCGGCCACCAGCAGCAGTCCAATCGCGAGGCTGCTCAACATCAATCGCATTCGACGGTACCAACCCGGATGCCCGCTAAGCACCCAGCGCCAATCGGCGAGCAGGTGCAGGCCAAACAACAACGCCAACCAGCCGGTCGCGGCACTGAGCGGCATGAGCAGCGCCGGAAGCGCGGCGAGCAGCAGAAGATTGCTCGTGATCAGCGGCGCAGGCGCGTCCGCGTTACGCTGCAGCGCGCCGGCCCACAGGCTGCCGTTGAGAAACGCCAGAATCGCCACGGCATAACCAACCAGCAGATGCTGCACCGGTTCGGGGGCGCCGACCACGCCGGTAACCGCCAGCGCTGCAAACGGGATGATCCCTGCCCAGCCCAGCATCCGGGCGGTCTTCTGCCTGTTCTCGATCATTGCATCCTCCTGACTGACAATCGATTGGAAACCGCGAATTTGCTCGAAGAACCGACACTATACCCTCGACGCCACTTGGGCCAGCACAAGCGCTTTGCATGCCTGGCGGAAGCAAAAAAAACCCCGGCCGGGAGCCGTGGCCGGGGTTATATCAAAGTGTCGTCAGCGGGCGGGAGGGAGCCAATAACCGAGAGGTAACCGCCAACGACGGAAGCAGTATCCGTGCCCGCCGTGAAACGGGAGTGAATCAGATTCCGGACGGTCTCAAGCCGCCGACCGGGCGCGCTTGAGCCACACCAGCAGCTGCGAAACTGCCGCCGGCGTCATACCCGGGATCCGGCTGGCCTGGCCCACGGTAGCCGGCCGCTGGCGCTGGAGCTTTTCCAGCGCCTCTGCCGAAAGCCCGCGTACGCAAGCGAAGTCGAAGCCTTCCGGGATCGGCATCTCTTCGGCACCCCGAGCCCGCTTTATTTCCGCATGTTGGCGGCTCAGGTACCCGGCGTAGCGGATGGTTGTCTCCACCTGCTCCGCCACGTCCCGACGCTCCACGCCCGGGCCCAGCGCCGGAATGGTCATCAATGCCGCGTAGCCGATACCCGGCCGCTTGAGCAGGTCGGCAGCACTGACGTCCTTGCTCATCGGGGTAGCCAGGCGCGATTCCAGTTCGCGTGCGAGGTCGCTTTCGCGGCCCACGCGCAGCTTTTCCAGCCGCCGGACTTCTTCTTCTATCGCATCGCGACGTGCAATGAACGCCGCATGGCGAGCAGCGTCGACCAGGCCCAGCTCGCGGCCGGCTTCGGTCAGTCGCAGGTCGGCGTTGTCTTCGCGCAGCATCAGCCGATACTCGGCGCGGCTGGTGAACATGCGATAGGGCTCGGCCGTGCCGCGCGTGATCAGGTCGTCGATCATCACGCCGATATAGGCCTCGGAACGCTCCGGCTGCCAGGCTGCCTGGCCGGCGACCGCGCGCGCGGCATTGAGCCCCGCGACAAGGCCCTGCGCGCCGGCTTCTTCGTAGCCGGTGGTGCCGTTGATCTGACCGGCCAGGAACAGGCGCTGGAGCACCCGGGATTCCAGCCCCGGCTTGAGGTCACGCGGGTCGAGAAAGTCGTACTCGATAGCATAGCCCGGGCGCGTGATGCGTACGCTTTCCAGGCCGGGAATGGTGCGCACGAACTCGAGTTGCACGTCGAAAGGCAGGCTGGTCGAAATGCCGTTGGGATACCACTCGTTGAGATCCAGGCCCTCGGGTTCGAGAAAGATCTGGTGCGAATCCTTGTCGGCAAAGCGCACGATCTTGTCCTCGATTGAGGGGCAATAGCGCGGACCGATGCCCCCGATGGCCCCCGAATACATCGGCGACCGGTCAAGACCGCCGCGGATGATGTCATGGGTAGTGGGCTGGGTGCGCGTTATGAAGCACGAGCGCTGCGCCGGATGGTCGTCAACCGACCCGAGGAATGAAAAGACCGGGCGGGGATCGTCGCCCGGCTGCTCTTCGAGCCGGGAGAAATCGATGCTTCGACCGTCCAGGCGCGGCGGCGTTCCGGTCTTGAGCCGCGCCACGTTGAGCGGTAACGCGCGCAGCCGCTCGGCCAGCGCATTGGCCGGCCCGTCACCGGCGCGCCCCCCTGACGAGCGGGCCTGCCCCATGTGGATGACGCCACCCAGAAATGTGCCGGTGGTCAGCACCACGGCATCGGCATGGAAGTCGAGCCCAAGGCCGGTACGGCATCCGACCACGCGGTCGCCCTCCACCACGAGGTCGTCGACGCTTGCCTGGAAAACCGTCAGCCCCGACTGTTGCTCCACCATTCGGCGGATCGCGGCACGATAGAGATTGCGATCGCACTGGGCGCGCGTGGCGCGAACTGCCGGCCCCTTGCTCGCATTGAGGCGACGCCACTGGATGCCGGCGGCGTCGGCAGCAACCGCCATCGCACCGCCCAAGGCATCGATTTCCTTAACCAGGTGACCTTTGCCGATGCCGCCGATCGCCGGATTGCAGCTCATCTGGCCGATGGTCTCGATATTGTGAGTGATCAACAGCGTGTCGGCGCCGCATCGGGCAGCTGCTAACGCCGCCTCGGTTCCGGCATGGCCGCCGCCGATCACGATGACATCGAAATTTTCCGGATAACGCATGGCAACCCACCGGGGGCGACAGCCCAAGGCCCTGAAATCAATCCGTTATTTTACCCCGACAGACGCATTGACCGGGATGATTGCGTCTTGCACCGGCGTGGCGCAAGGATCGAGAAGGCTCAGCGCCGCTTGTTGCGGCGGTTGTCGCGACGGATGTCTCTGGCCCGCGCGTCGCTGGAACGGTTGCCCATCGTGGCCCGACGCGAGGGCGTCGACGATGAGCGACTCGGGGCGCCGTCGGGACGACTGATATCGCGCGCCGACCGCGTGGGCGGAGCTGCGCGACGATTCGATCGCGGCGGGGGCGGGTCAAAACTCCGGTTCCTAAGATTCGACGGATTGCCGCGAGCGGCGTTGTCGGCGCCGCGTGAGACCCGGCCTGAGGCTTGTCTAGACTGGCGCTTGTCGCGATTCCAGTCGTTGGCCGGCGCATCGTTGGCCGGCGCACGCCTGATGGTTCTGGCGGCGCCGTTACGGTCGCGGCGGGCGTCACGATCGACTCGATCATCTGACCTGCTGTTCCTGGAGTTGACGATTACCCGGCCGCGCAGACTCTCTATCGGAATTCCGCGATGGCCTTCGTATGCCGTGCCGTCCCCGTCACGCCGGATACGATCGCGATCCATCACCCGCCGGTCCGGCCGTCGCTCCGAGCGCATATCGGGCGCCCGGCGCTCAGCCCTTCGATCAGGTACCGCTGTGCGCCTCTGCGGCGCAGGCGAATTGCCCGCGCTGCGCTGGCGCAGCAGGTCGGCGCGCGACTGCGAACGCGTGGCGTTGCTGTCACGGCGGTCATAAATCCCATCGACCGCACTGCGCGCGACCCGGTCATGCCCCAGCAAGTCGCGGCGGGAAGCATATGAGTCGCCGCGCTGAAGCGCCTCGAGCCGGCGGTCGATCTGGCGAAGCCTGTGGTGGCCGTGCCGGTCGCGCCGATAGTCACGACCATAGTGCCCGCCATAGTAAAACGGGTCGTAGCCGGAAAAGAAACCGAACGAATACGCCGGATAGCGGTACCCGTAGCCGTGCCACGGATAGCCGAAACCGAACGCAAACGAGCCGTGCGAACGAATCGGGCGGTAATAGCCCAAAGCCCAGCCCGGATAGGGGTAGTAAAGCGGCTCGTTGTAGCCGACGTAAACCGAATAGGGATGGTAGTACTGGCTGAAGTAGAAGTAGTCTAGCGACCAGTAGGGATAATCCACCGGGTTCACCGGACCATAACCACCTCGGGAAAACCCGGCCGCTTGCCCGTAACCGCCGGAATCGCCGTAATAGACGCCGGAGTCAGGATAATAGGACTGATAATAGGTCGAACATCCTCCCAGCGCCATTGCGAGCACGGCCAATGTCGCCAGATGGACGGCGGTTCGGATTTTTCCGGTTCTCTGGATCATGCTGGAACACTATCACACGGCGATAAACGGAAGCTGAACCGGGAACCAAACGTGGACCAATCGGGCGTCTGCGGGAAGGTACACTTCGGCCATGCCGATTGCCGAAAAACCCCCCGTACACCTGATCGACGCGAGCATATACATTTTTCGCGCCTGGTACTCCATGCCCGAAGACTTCGCCGATCCGCAGGGCCGCCCCACCAACGCCGTATACGGATTCGCACGTTTCCTGTGCGAGTTTCTCGAACACACCCGGAGCCGGCACGTTGCGGTTGCGTTCGACGAATCGCTTTCGAAGTCGTTCCGCAACGAGATCTATCCCGAATACAAGGCCAACCGCGAGCCCGCCCCGGCTGACCTCGAACGCCAGTTCAAGTGGTGCAAGGACCTGGCCGGGTGCCTGGGCCTGCCGCTGTATGTAAACAGCCGGTTCGAGGCCGATGACCTGATTGCCGCGCTCTCGCGCTACTGGCGCGCGCGCGGCCATGCTGTAGCGCTTGTGACGGGCGACAAGGACCTGGCGCAACTGCTGGCCGGGCCCGGCGACAGCTGGTGGGATTTCGCACGGCGCAATCAGCTCGACGAGGCCGGCGTCCAACTCAAGTTCGGCGTCCGTCCCGACCAGATCGCTGATTTTCTGGCACTCACCGGCGATGCCGTGGACAACATTCCCGGCGTGCCGGGGGTCGGCCCCAAGACGGCAGCCTCGCTGCTGGCCCACTTTGGCACGATCGACGCCCTGTTCGAGCGGATTGACGAACTGGCTTTCCTCAAGATTCGCGGCGCCAAGGCCATGGGTGCGCGGCTGCGGCAGCACGAACCCACGGTTCGGTTGTCGCGCAGGCTGACCGGGCTGGAAACGCCGATTGCCGAAATCGAGAGTGCAACGCACGCTGGCATCGGCGCCGCCAACCCGGACGGGCTGGATGTGCTGTTGGACACCCTCGGTTTCGGCCAGACACTGCGCCAGCGGCTGCACAGGCTCGGAAGGCAGTAAGGCCGACTCTTGAGCCGGCCTGCGAACAGGACCTTCAACGACGCGTCATCACCGACCGCTTTTGCGCTTGAGTTCCTCGAGCACCTCTTCGCCGACGACAGCGGCCTGGGCATTCTTGATTGATGTACGCATTACCGGCACATCCGGCAGCGGCGGATTCAGGGCGCGGCCATCGGGACCGACGTGATGCCAGTGGCTGGCCGCCAAAAACAGCAGATCGTCGCCTGCCACCGTGCCGAAAGTCGGATTGTCAAACGACGGCAAGGCCTTGGCCATCGGGGCCACGCTTGCGACCCTGGTGCCCGAATCATCGAGCTTGAGCCGCAGAATGCGCTGCGGCGTCACGCCATTCTGTATCGCAACGAGGTGCCCGTCCCACTGATAAAGCCCGTCGATGCCGCCCAGGTTGAGCGTTTCGGGAATGCCCAGGCCAAAACCCTGCCCATCCTGAGCAAGATTGAAGAAGAACAAGCCGAGATCGTAATCAGCCACATAGAGCTTTTGGTTATCTTCGGACAACGCGATGCCGCGCAGCCCTGTAAATATCGGGGCGCCGAGAATCTGCTCCGGGCGCTCGTCCCCGGGCCGCAGCCTGTAGATCAGCGGGGCGGCGCCATCGGCGGCATAGATTGTGCCGTCGTCGGCTTGCGTCATGGCGCCAAGCATATGCTGCTGCCCGTCAGGCAGAACACGGTACTCGCCGAGTTTCTCGCCGGTTGCGAGATCAAGCTTGATCAGCGCCGTGCGACCGAATTCCGACGGCCGGGCGTCACGAAACTGACGGATCGTGCCGGTAGCTACCCAGAGATGGCCCCGCGTCTCGTCGACCAGCAGGTCGAACACCGCTCGGAGTCCCGGCGTGTCTTCCGGGTCGGCAAACTTGCTGAATTGCTCGTCGTCTTCGCCGCGCACCAGAATAAGCCCGTCGCGAACCGTCCCGACGAAGACACGGCCGGTGCCGGCATCAAAGGCCAGCGCCTCGGGCATCGGATAATCGGCGCCGATGGTGAAAACTTCCGACGCCCCGCCGGCCGGATCGCCGGCGTTTTTCATCAGGTCACGCAGATGCGGATAAAGCGGATACTGGCGCAGTGTCTCGACTTCCTCGACCTGATCCCAGTCCACGGCCAGCCCCTGCTGCTGCATCATCAGCATCATGTTGAAGGCTTCCGAAGTCTTGCCTGTCAGTGAATAGCCCATTACAAGCTGGCGCATGAAATCGTAATTGAACGGACGCAGGCGATGCAGGTTCTCCAGCGCCGTGACCCAGGCCTCGTGGTCTTCTGCCGCATACGCCTCGGCGGCGCGCTGGAACCAGCTGGCCAGCTGACTTTCCGGCCGTACGTTCTGCTGCGAGAGTTGTTGAGATCCTTGTTCCGCCTGCTGCATCGGCGCCGCGGCGGCTTCATCCGACGGCTGTGGGGAATTCGGCTGCGCGATGGCGGTCGTCAAGAAAAGCGCAAGCGTCGCCAGCGCCGGATAATTGAGGTGCTTCAGATTCATGGAATGCTCGATTTCGGTTTTCAATGATTCAAAAGTGACTTGGTCGGGGCGCGCCGGGAGCCGGATTCGGCATCACAGACTGCGCCTTGCGGACAAGAATGCGACCGTGTTCATGCCAGAATGTTCACTGGCAATGCGCAACGCGATGCGCCGTCGAACTGGAACCGGGAAGCCACATGCAAACGAAAACACATTATAAGGGACGGTATCTGAGCCTTGTGGAACGCGATGACTGGGAGTACGCCACACGAACCAACCCGGTGGTCGCTGTGCTGGTGGCCTGGCTACCCGACGACCGGCTTGTGCTGGTCGAGCAGTACCGCAAACCGATTGAGCGGATGACGATCGAGCTGCCTGCCGGTCTTGTCGGCGATCAGCGCGACCAGGCCGACGAATCGGTTCTTGCCGCCGCACACCGGGAACTCGCCGAGGAGACCGGCTATACGGCCGGAAAGATCACGGAGATCATGCGCTGTCCCACTTCGGCCGGCATGACCGACGAAACCGCTGTGTTCGTGGCCGCCAGCGAATTGGAAAAAACAGGTCCCGGCGGCGGTGACGCCAGCGAAGACATCACCGTCCACGCCATCGAATACGACCGTATCGATGCCTGGCTACGTGAACAGTACCGACAGGGAAAGGCGGTGGACCCGAAGATTTACACGGCACTTTACTGGGGCGCTCCAGGCCTGAAGCGCGACGGCTGAAAGGTCCTGGATCGACGCGGCGCGATCCAGTGAGTGAGCGCATGCAGCCGATTCGTCCGAACGCCTCGATAGCGTCCGACCCGGGTCCTGAGGATTTCTCAATTGAGTGCCGCCACCACCCAGGCCGCCAGCCCCATGCCGGAGGCAACCAACAGGACGATCCAGGTCAGCACAATTCCAACCACCCGCGCGCTGCTTGCGCCGGCGGTACGGTTCAGCCCCAGGGCGTGCATGACTCTACCGACAAACAGCAGCAAGCCAAGGATATGCAGCGCCCAGGCCGGCATATTTGTTCCGAACTCGATCAGGGCAAGCAGCAACAGCGCCAGCGGCACGTATTCGCAGAAATTCGCCTGGGCACGCACCGCGCGCTCCAGCGCCTGGACCGAGCCGGTACCGATGCCGACCTGATACTGCTGACGCAAACGCACCACGTTGTAGGAAAGACCAATCAGCAGGAGCGCAAGCAGCGATGTGTACAGAAGAACGACGGATGAATACATGATCTGTGTGCCTCGTTGAGCGAATGCCAATGATTGTACTTCGCGCCGTCCGGTTAATATTGCGATGTCGGATATCGGCGTAATTCAGGCATCCGCAAGGAATCGGAATGACAAAAAGACTGCTCAGTCTTCGCGGCGTCACGCCGGAAGAAACCGAAGGTCTGCGCGAAGCGCTGGAGGCGGCCGGCGTGGAGTTCTACGAAATCCCGCCGACGGCGTTCGGCATCAGTGCCGGCAGCATCTGGATTCGCCGCGAGGATGAGTTCGAGCGGGCGAAAAAAGTGTTCGACGCGTTCCAGGACGCTTACGTCGTCAGCGCGCGCGAAGAATACACACCCGAATCGCTGTGGTCCTACGCCAGGCGCAACCCGGCGCGAGTCGCCGCTTACACGGCTGCGGCGTTAGGCGTGCTGCTTGTGATGTTCTGGCCGGTGCTCCAACTCTGGATTTGAGGGCAGTGGGCCGTTACCCGGCTCAGTCCAGGCTGCGGAGCCGGTCGAGGAACGCCTGGCCGTATTTCTCGAGCTTGTGGCGCCCGATACCCTGCACGCCGGCCATCTCGTCCAGCGAATCGGGCCGTTCCGCCAGCAGGGCCTGGAGCGTGGCGTCATGGAAGATCACGTACGGTGGCACCCCTTCTTCCCGAGCGATCTCCAGCCTGAGCGCACGCAGGCTGTCGAAGCCTTTCTGCTCGGTCGGGCCGAGGTCTTTTGCCGGCGCGCCTCCTCGCTTTCCGGCGGGCTTGCGCGGCGGATCCTGGCGCATCCTGAACGAATCGTCACCGCGCAACAGTTCGCGGGCCGACGGATCCAGGCGCAGACCGCCGTGCCCATCCGGATCGGCCGCCAGCAGGCCGGCGGCGAGCAACTGGCGAATCAGCGAGTGCCAATAGGCCGGCGGCTGTTCGGCACCCAGCCCGAATGTCGAGATCCGGTCGTGCCCGAGGCTGCTCACCCGTTCGCTTTGCTTGCCCCGAAGCACGTCCACCAGGTGGCCCGCGCCGAAACGCTGGCCGGTACGGTAGGCGCACGAAAGGGCCATGCGCGCCGGTTCGGTGGCATCCACCCGTTTCGGCGGATCGATGCAGTTATCGCAGTTGCCGCAGTCGCCCGGATGCGTCTCGCCGAAATAGCCCAGCAGTGAAGGACGGCGACACGCCGACTGCTCGCAATAGCCGAGCAAAGCCTCCAGCCGCTGCCGCTCGATGCGCTGGCGGTCGTCCGAGAGACCGGACTCCGCCAGCATCTGCCTGAGGCGGTAAACATCCTCCATCCCGTAGACCATCCAGGCATCGGCCGGGAGCCCATCGCGCCCTGCACGCCCGGTTTCCTGGTAGTAGGCCTCGATGGAGCGCGGCAGATCCATGTGCGCCACGAATCGCACGTCGGGCTTGTCTATGCCCATGCCGAAGGCTACGGTGGCGACCACGATCAGCCCTTCCTCCCGGATGAATCGGTCCTGGTGTGCGCGCCGATCGTCGCCCTCCAGCCCGGCGTGGTAAGGCAGGGCCGTGAATCCTTCTGCATTCAGCCACCCGGCCACCTGCTCCGAACGCTTGCGCGAAAGACAGTAGACGATGCCCGATTCACCCGGATGTTCGCGCCGGATGAATTCGACCAGCTGGCTTCTCGCATTGTGACGGGGCTGCACCTTGTACCGGATATTCGGCCGGTCGAAGCTGTCGATGAACTTTTCGCAACCGTCGGCAAACAGCGAGGCGGCGATTTCATCACGGGTGCGGATGTCTGCCGTGGCGGTCAGCGCAATCCGCGGCACACCGGGAAAATGTTCGGCCAGCGCGCCCAGCTGCAGGTACTCGGGCCGAAAGTCGTGCCCCCACTGCGAAACGCAATGCGCCTCGTCGATGGCCAACAGTGCAATTTTCACCTGCTTGAGGCGGCCAAGCATGCGCCCCTGCATCAGGCGCTCCGGGGCCACGTAGAGCAAGTCCAGCTCGCCGGCGTTCAGCGCCTGCTCGACCCGCTGCTGTTCGGCCGGCGGCAGGCTGGAATTGAGCACCTCGGCGCGCACCCCGAAAGCCTTGAGCGCTTCGACCTGGTCGCGCATCAGCGCGATCAGCGGCGAGACCACAACGCAGGTGCCGCTCCTTACGAGCGCGGGAATCTGGTAGCACAGCGACTTGCCGCCGCCGGTGGGCATCAGCACCAGCGCGTTTTTTCCGTCGGCGACCGCGCGAACGATTGCCTCCTGGCAACCCCGGAAACCGTCGAAGCCGAACACGTCGCGCAGCACTTCGCGGGCCTGCTGCATTGCGCCTGCCGGTGCCTGCGCCGGTTGGGGGAATGTTTCGCTCAACTCTCCAGGCCCAGCGCCCGCGCCGCAGCCTCGGCGCGCTCGGCGCGCTCGGCCAGAGTCTCGTCGCTCAGCCCGGCCTGCTTGCCGAATTCCGGCCAGCCCTGGCCGTGGCGCCAGCAAAGCTCGGCCAGCACGCGAGCATGATCAGGCTCGGCATTCAGCGCGGGAATGTACTCGAGTTTTTCGCCTCCTGCGTGCTCGAACTCCTCTCGATTCTCCAGGCCGATTTCATCGATGGTTTCCAGGCAGTCGACGGCGAAACCCGGGCAAACCACCTGAACATGCTTGACGCCGGCGCCAGCCAAGTCCTTGAGCGTCTCGTCGGTATAAGGCTTGAGCCACTCCTCGCGTCCCAGCCTCGACTGGAAGGTGACCTGCCAGGCCTCGGGTTCAAGCTTGAGTCTTGCGGCAATTCGACGCGCCGACGACTGACATTCGCAGTAATAGGGATCACCCTTCAGCAGGTATTTCTTCGGAATGCCGTGGAAGGAGAACAGCAGCTTCTCGGGCTTGCCGTGCGATTCCTGGTGAGCACGAATCCGGTCGGCAATCGCCTCGACCCAGGCTTCATCGTAGTGGTAATGCGTGATAAAACGCAGCTCGGGGAGCCAGCGAACCTTCTTGAGCGCGTTCGCCAGGCCGTCGAACACACTCGCGGTCGTTGTCGCCGAATACTGGGGATACATAGGCAGAACAATCAGGCGTTGTACGTTGTCGGCCCGCGCCTGCTCGAGCGCCTCGACGATGCCCGGACTGCCGTAGCGCATGGCCGGGTAGACCCGCACCTGCGGCTGACTGCGCTCGAACTCGTGGGCCATTGCGCTGGCCAGATCGCGAGTGTAAAACAGCAGCGGCGAGCCACGCTCAGTCCAGACCCGGCGGTAGGCTTCGGCCGAACGGGGAGAGCGGAACGGCACGATGATCAGGTTGAGAATCATCCACCAGACAGGCCGCGGCACTTCAACAACGCGACGATCCCACAGGAATTCGCGAAGATACTTGCGCAATGCCGAAGCGTCGGGACGGTCCGGCGTGCCGAGGTTGGCAAGCAGGATCCCTGCGCGCGGCGACTGAGTGTGCGCGGGCAATTCGCGCGCCTCCCGAACGGACTTAATCGGATCGGCCATTCTTGTATATTCCAGCTGAACGAGGGGAGAGTTTACCGGCACCGGCGTGGATTGTGCTCATGGCCTTGAATCTGCTACTATCCGGACGGTCGGAGAAGAGTAAATATAAAAAGCAATACCATGAAATCCGTGTGCCTGGCAAAATTCGTCCTCGGGCTTGTGCTTGTATTGGCGCACGCCGTCGCGTGGGCGCAGCCCAGCGGTCTTGCGGTGAATTCCCGCGGATTCGGCGCGACGGAAGACATTCACGTCTTGTGGCGGGTCAATCTCTCTACCGGGCAGGTCGAGCGCATAGGCCAGACCGGTTTCATAGATATGGAAGGCCTGGCGCTGGCGCCCGACGGCACGCTCTACGGCGCCGACGACTCGACCAAGACGCTGGTCACGGTCAATATCAACAGCGGTTTCTCGACTCCTGTCGGCGGCCTTCGCAACAACATGGGCATGCCGCTCGCGCAGCCGATGGACTTCGGCATGACCTTCACCTGCGACGGTGAATTGCTGGTGAGTTCCGATACCGAGCGCAGCTTGTTCCGCGCTTCGCTTGAAACCGGCCGCCTGCAACGCATCGGTCAGACTGGCAGCCTCGGCGCGCCGATCACGGGCTTGGCGAGTTGGGGAGGCGAACTCTACGGTATCGGCCAGGGCCTGGCCGGCGAAGACGGGCTGTTCACTGTCGACGCGCCCAACCTGTACCGGATCGATCCGACCAACGCGACGGCCGAACTCATCGGTTCGCTCGGCGAAACCGTTCTTCCTTACGCCAATGCGGGTCTGGCTTTCGACACCGTCGGCACTCTTTGGGCAATCACGGATCGCCGCGCCAACGGCATTCCCGATATCAAATCCGAAATCCTGAGAGTCGATCTGGAAACCGGCCTGGCGCAGAAAATCGCAAACGCTGCGCTGGTGGGTTTCGAATCGCTCGCGATTGCGGCCCCCCGGGGGTGTGACACGCCCAGTGGCACGTTGCCGGACCCCGAAATCGTTCCCGCCAGCAATCCACTTGGTCTCGCGATCATGGCGTTGCTGATCCTGATGGCGTCCTGGTGGACGCTTTACCTCCGGCAGCGGTAGAATAACGCTCCGAATCCTCGGATCCAACGGAGAAAAACGCCATGTTGGGCAATATCGGTCCCATGCAGCTGTTGATCATTTTTCTGATTGTGCTGCTGATCTTCGGTACCAAGAAGCTGCGCAATGTCGGCGGTGACCTCGGTTCTGCAATACGCGATTTCCGCAAGGGAATGAGCAACGAAGACCAGCACAATGAGGCCCAGGACGACTCGTCCGAGAAATCGACCTCTTCGGAATCGGACGGCGATTCCGACAAATCGAAATCCTGATCGATGGGCGGCGCCGGGTTCACCGAGATGCTGCTGCTCGCAGTCATCGCGCTGATCGTGGTCGGCCCGCAAAGACTTCCCAAGATTGCTCGCACCGCGGGACGTCTGACGCGCCAGGCGCGTAACGCCTGGCAGGGTCTGCAATCAGAGCTCCAGGCCGAACTGGACGCCGACCACAACCGCAAGATCATGGAGGCCTCCCAGGCCCGGGCGAATCCACCGGAGTCGTCCGAAGAATCATCAGGCAACGAAGCAACCGCCGGAACAGCCGGTGAAAACGGCGAGCAAGATGAGTCAGCCGATCGAAACTGACCAGGAACTCTCGCTGATCGATCACCTGCTGGAACTTAGAAACCGGCTGATCCGATCGGTTGTGGTCATTGCAGTGGCGATGCTGGCGATGGCGCCTTTTGCGCGCAAGCTCTATACCATCGTCTCCGAACCGCTGGTATCCCGTCTACCGGAAGGCACCAGCATGATCGCCATCGACGTCGCCTCGCCGGTCTTCGCGCCATTCAAGCTGATTCTGATCCTGGCAATCCTGGTTGCCATGCCCTACGTGATCTACCAGGCCTGGTCATTCGTCGCGCCCGGCCTCTACCAGCACGAAAAGCGCATCGCCAAACCATTGCTGGCCGCCGCCACGGTGCTGTTCTATCTCGGCTGCCTGTTCGCCTATTTCGTGGTCCTACCGGTAATCTTCACCTTCATTACCAAAATCGCGCCCGAGGGGGTGGCGGTGATGACCGACATCAACCGCTACCTCGATTTCGTTCTGGTGATGTTCCTGGCCTTCGGGTTTTCATTCGAGGTGCCGGTAGTCACCGTCGTGCTGGTGGCCATTGGCGTCGTGACGCCCGACGGATTGGCCAGGATTCGCGGCTACGTCGTCGTCGGCGTGTTCTTCATCGCCATGCTCATCACGCCCCCGGACATGATCTCGCAAACCCTACTGGCGCTGCCGGTCTGGGCACTGTACGAGATCGGCATCGTGTTCGCCCGGATGGTGCACCGGGACCGGGCCGAAGAAGACGACGTCCGGGAGACCGGTCCGGCCGACTGATCTAGACTCGCCGAGACTTCTATCCGCTGGAGACCGATGATCCCCGGCGGATTTCTTACGCCCCGCCACCCGAAATCGTCTGCCAGAATGCGTCAACGCAGACCGCGCCCATCTTGCGGCTGCGGCCCGGCGACCAGCCGATGTCGGGCATCGGGTGGTTGGCGGCGTCCTTGAACGGCATTTCCAGCGTCATTGCCAGACAGCCGAACGTTTCTGCGACGTAATCGGTGCACTTGCGCAGATCGGCCGACTTCGGCGCGTCGCGCTCATAGCCGAACTCGATCTGGAAATCGGGACTGATTCGGGCAAGCAGTTCCTTGAAAGCCTGCAGATCGTTTTCCATGGCATCGTTCCAGCGCGCAACGCCTTCTCCGCCGGCGATGAAGTTGTACGGCAGGTTTTCGTCGCCGTGCACGTCCAGCGCTATGTCGACGCCGGTTTCGTGCATCCGTTCGCGCACGTAGAAAACCTCGGGCGAGGTTTTCGGGTCCGGGTCGCGCCATGCGCGGTTGAGATTGACACCATGGGCGTTGACCCGCAGGTGCCCGCGAACGCTGCCATCCGGATTCATATTGGGCACCAGGTAGATCACGGCATGGTCGAGCAGCGCGCGCGAAACGCCGTCCTCGGGGTCGAGCAATCTTTCCAGGAACCCCTCGACCCACCATTCGGCCATGCTTTCGCCCGGATGCTGACGCGCGGTAATCCAGATCCGCTTGTGGCCGGCGGTCTCGTCACCGATCTTGAGCACCGTCAATGCCCGCCCGTCCGGCGTCACGCACAAAACCTCGGTACGCACTCGCTCGCATTCGGCAGCATCGCTGATCAGCCACTGGTGGCGGTCGTAGCTATAAGGCGCGTAGTAAGCGTAAAACACCTGGTCGGTCGGCGCCTCGTGCGAGATCACCAGCTCATTGCCGTCGAATGCCGTCGGCACCCGGAACCAGTTCTCGCCGTCGATAGACGCGACCGCGTGGTAGTCGCGGAAGCCGTCCGGATAGGACACCTCGCCGGCATTCTCGATCGTCATCCGACATTGCTTGCCGCCGGCATTGGCCAGCTGGAAATAAAACCACTGGGCGTGCTCGTCGCCGACATCGCGTTTGATCTTCAGGCGGATATCGGCCGCCTCGTCGGCCTTGACCACTTCGATGTTGCCGGCGTCGAATTGGCTGCTGATCTGGATCATGGGCGCTCCCGTCGCATGTGCGAATGCGGTATTTGGATTGATTCCATTCTACCGTGGCGACCGCTTTTGATTTCAATTCCAATATCGACGTCAATAAGCATTTCGTCGCCAACTGACGAGGGCACTCGAGCGACATGCCGGCACTTTTTCTAGTTCAAATTCAAAAGCCGTTTCGCCCCGCGCTGCGCGCTTGCGGGCGACCTACTTTTCACAAGCGCCTGAAAAGTAGGCAAAAGCGCTTTTTACAGGCGGCAGAGGGTTGCGGTGCGCGTCGATGGGACCGGTGGTTAGGTGTTTGATTTTAGTCTCGGTTGAAGATCTTTTTGTCCGTTCATCATGTTCCGCATCAGCGACCGGGTGATGAAGAGCTCCGGGCTTCGATGCTTATCGAAGCCGGAATTCTGAATTTGCCCCGAAGCTAAAGACGAACACTTCGCTCGTACAAGAAGATCTCGAAACAAAGCCCGATGCCACACACCTAACCCCTACCCGCTCCAACCAGCACCGCCAACAGCTGCCGCCTGTAAAGCGCACTTTTGCTTACTTTTGTTGCAACCGACAAAAGTAAGTCGCCTGCAAGCGCGCAGCGCGTGGCGAAATGGGTTTGAAGTTATCCGTGGAAGCCGCCCGCCCCCCGGCATGGCGCCCTCACCAACGCGTGGCGAAACGGTTTTGATTGAAGGCCCGCCGCACCCGGCATGGTGCCATCATCAGCGCGGGGCGAAATGGTTTTGAAGTTGAAGTTGAAGTTGAAATTAAAAATAAAGCTGAAACCGAAAGCCGCCGGCAAGGCTTCCAACATCAAACCAACAACCGTCTCAACACCGACCGCATTGCCAACGGCCGGATCGGCTTGTGCAGCAGCTCGCAACCGGCTTCACGCGCGGCGTTGCGCAACTCGGCGGCGTGATCGGCGCTGATCAACAGGGCTGGCGCGCTGACGCCGGAGGCACGCAATTGCCGTAACAGATCCAGCCCGGTCGCGCCGTCATCGAGGTGGTAATCGAGAATCAGGAGGTCGAAGGAGCGTTCACCGCACTTTCTGTGGGCATGGACGGTGTCGGATGCACTGTCGACCAGGAATCCCCAGTCGCCAAGGAGTTGTTCGAGCGAGGCGAGCATCTGGGAATCGTTGTCGACCACCAATACCCGACCGCCTTCCCGCATGGTCGACGTGTCCCCGCCGCCCACCCGGGGGGCGACGGAATCCGCCCGGGTGACCTCGACACCGAACAGGGTGCCGCGACCTTCGGCGCTTTCCAGCACCAGGGGGTGATCGAGCAGACGGGCCATGCGTTCGGCGATCGCCAGCCCGAGCCCGAGGCCCGGCGAGGCGGAATCGGCATCCAGGCGGCGGAACTCCTCGAAAATCAGTCGGCGCGAGGCATGCGGTATGCCGGGACCTGTATCCCAGACGCCCGCGAGCACGTGGTCGCCGCGGCGGCGAACCCCGAGCACGATTCGGCCCGTGCGGGTGTAGCGCACCGCGTTGGACAAGAAATTCTGCAGGATGCGTCGGAGTAATTGGGGGTCGCTTCTGACGCCCAACGTGGTGGGCATGCAGTGCAGCGCCAGGCCGCGTTCGCGCGCCAGAAGGGTGAACTCGCCGGAGAGCTGCTCGAAAAGCTCGCCCAGCGGGAATTCGATGATCCGCGGCTCGAGGCCGCCGGCGTCCAGTCGCGAAATGTCCAGAAGGCCTTCCAGCAGATCCTCGGTTGCGCCCAGCGCCCCCGAAATCCGGGCTACCGCGTTGCGCTGCTCGCCGTCCTTTATCCGTCGCGCCAATGAATGCGTCATGAGCTGGGCGGCGTTCAGCGGCTGCACCAGGTCGTGGCTGACCGCGGCCAGGAAACGGCTCTTGGCGTTGTTGGCACGCTCGGCCTGCACCTTCGCGTGCTCCAGCTCGGCGGTGCGGTCGGAGACGCGCTGCTCCAGCGTTTCGTTGATCTGCTTGAGCTCGGATTCGGCGTTGCGGAAAGCGGTGACATCGGTGAACGTCGCCACGAAGCCGCCCCCTGGCATCGGATTGCCGCGGATCTCGATGATGCGCCCGTCCGGCCACGGCCGCTCGACGCGATGACGACTGCCGGCGCGCTTGTAGGCCAGCCGCCGCTTGATCATCGCCTCCCGCTCGCCGGCGCCCATCAGGCCCTGATCCGCGTTGTGGCGAAGCAGATCAGCCACCGGACGGCCGACCTGGATCAACTCGGCCGGGTAGTCGAAAAGATCGAGATACGGCTGGTTCCAGGCTACCAGGCGCATTTCAGCATCCACCACGCAAATCCCCTGGCTCATGTTCTCCAGCGCCCCGGAAAGTACTGAGCGACTGAAACGTGCCTGCTCGGAGGCCTGGCCGACCAGGTCCGCCACGGTTTCCAGCGGGGCCGGTGCGCGCCGGCGAGCGGCATCCAGCAGTAGCCGGGCCGAAGCTGCGCCGACCACGGCGGCCAGTTCATGTTCGACGCCGGCTTCGAGCTCGTGGCCCTCGCGCGAGCCGTCAAACAACATCGCGATTCGATCACTCGGCAGGAACCTGTCGGCCAGGCGGTGCAGCACGTCGGGCTCAAGCCGCTGAGCCTCGGTCGCCGATGCGCCCGGCCGCAGGCCTGTTCGCTGGCCAAGTCCGATGAGCAAAAGGTTGGCGACGAGGCTGGCCAGCACGGCCCGGGGCAGGCTCTCCAGCGCACCCAGACCGAGCAGGTCGGCCGGTGCCAGCCAGCCGATACCAAAGGGTCCTTGTATGACCCAGTCGGGCTGCGAATCGTATGCGATCAGCAACGGCAACAACAGGACATACGCCCAGACCAGCACGCCGCCGAGCAGGCCGGCCAGCAGTGCACGCGGTTTGAGACCGGGACGATAAACGGCCAGGATGACGGCAGGCGCCAGTTGGGCCAGCCCGGAAAACGAGACTGCGCCGATGTCGGCCAGCGCCTCTGCCGTGCCGGCCAGCCGGCTGTAGGCATAGGCCAGAAGCAGAACCAGGACGATGCCCAGCCGACGCTGGACGCGAACGGCAATCCCCAGTTCGCCGGCCGAGGAGCCGCGTCGGGTAAGCAGAATCGGCGTGAGCCAATGATTCCCGATCATGATGGAAAGCGTCAGGCTGGCCAGTATTACCATGCCGGTGGCCGCGCTCAGGCCGCCCAGGAACGCAAACAGCGCCAGGCCCGAGTTGCCCTCCGACAACGGCAGCATCAGCACGTAAAGATCCGGCGGAACGGCCTGCCCGCCCAGCAGCGCTTCGCCGGCACGCGCCAGCGGCAGGATGGGAAGACCGATCAGCACCAGGAACAGCGGAAACAGCCACCGCGCGGTACGAATGTGCGCGCCATCGCGACACTCGACCACGCCGATGTGGAACTGGTGCGGCAACGTGAACATGGCCAGCGCGCCCAGCAAGGTAAGCGTGATGAAGGTGCCCAACGAGCTGAACGGCTGACGCGGCGTCGAGACCGCCCACCCTCCGGGCCCATCGAACAGACCGAACAGGACGAAGGCTCCGAGGGCCAGCATCGCGCCCAGCTTGAACAGCGACTCGAAAGCCATTGCCAGCACCAGGCCTCGATTGTGCTCGACGGCCGAAGCCCTGCGGGTGCCGAACAGCACCGCGAACAACGCCATGGCCACGGCGATGTAAAAGGCCAGATCCTGCCAGGCCGCCAGCCCTGAAGCATCACTGGATACCCCGGCCAGCGCGCCGAAACTCATCGCCACGGCCTTGAGCTGCAGCGAGATGTACGGGACGATTCCGAGCACCGCCACGGTAGTAACCACTGCGGCCAGCATCGACGACTTGCCGAACCGGCTGGCGATGAAGTCGGCGATGCTGGTTGAATTGTGCTGCTTGCTCAGCTCCACCAGGCGCATCAGAAAGCGCCATCCGAACAGGAAGATCAGGATGGTACCGACGAACGTCGGCGGCACGGGCCAGCCCGAGCGCACCGCCTGCGTGGTGGTGCCGTAAAAGGTCCACGCAGTGCAATAGACGGCCAGCGAAAGCGAGTAGACCACCGGCCAGTAGCGACGGAATTTCTCCGGAGAACGCTCGCCCGCCAACGCGGCGGCAAA
>Ga0209936_1000339_pt1 | contig 29282 bp, 26 predicted proteins | sample SalPonR1_A_D1_MG_FD_185694 | JGI IMG/M metagenome (GOLD analysis project Ga0209936, IMG submission 185694) | Salt pond soil microbial communities from South San Francisco under conditions of wetland restoration - Salt Pond MetaG R1_A_D1_MG... ...
GGCTGCGGGACGATCAACCGGACGGCGAGCGGGAATTGCCCTTCGAGGCGGAGGTGATTCCGGACCCGACGGCGGAAGGCGGCTATCTGCTGCGGCCCGAAGGCGACGGCGAGCCGATACGAGTACTGCCAGAACGTGAGAACAGGGCGACTGAATCTCATTAAAAACATAATATTAGATAGTAATTCTCGATAGATTCTAGAAGATTTCCTGCTGTTCGATCGCCGTTCCGAGCAGCGATCCGACCTGCCTGACGGACCGGTCCCCATGGACCGCGATCTGCATCGCGCCGCCCCTGGGTGGCGGGAGCATCCGAGCGTATCTGTATGATGAGACGCAGTCGCAGCAAGGGAGCAGTACTCTGGGAACCGCCGAAACCTCCCCATCGAGTTTTCTGACGGAGACCCTGAGCGGGGTCTATCAAGCCGTGGCGGCCAACCTGCCGTCGCTCGTCGCCGCATTGCTGGTGGTCATCGCCGGCTGGTTCCTGGCCCGACTGGCACGCCGGGGCGCCCGCCGCTCTGCCGAGTTCGCCAATCGCCTGCTCGAACGGGCGCTCCGTCGGGGCTCCGCCGCGGGGGTGCGCATCTCACTTGCCTTCACGACGGTCACCGGCGAGATCGCTTTCTGGCTCGTGTTGATTCTGGCGCTGGTGCTCGCGGCCGGCGTGGTCGGCATCGGTTCCATCGGGCAGTGGCTGAATCAGCTCGTGGTCCATCTGCCGAGCGTGATCATCGGGGCTTCCATCCTGGTGGTCGGCTATTTTGCGAGCGTCTATCTGCGCGAGCTCGTCGCCTCGTCCGCCGAGGCGGCCGAGCTGCATACGGCAGCACTGCTCGGCCGGCTGGCTCAGTTGGCGGTTCTCGCCATCGCGCTCATCATCGGGCTGGATCAGGCCGGCATAGAGGTGGCGATACTGCTGATCGCCTTCACCGTCATCCTGGGCGGTGCCGTGTTCGGGGTGGTGGTCTCTTTCGCGGCGGGTTCCGGCACTTTCGTCTCCAATCTCATCGCCGCCCGCAACGCCCGTCACGTGCTGCTGCCGGGCATGCGTCTGCGGGTCGACGATGCCGAGGGCGAACTGCTCGAAATCTCCCGCACGCACATAGCTCTCGAGACGGATGAGGGGCGGGTGCTGCTGCCCGCCCACCGGCTGGACGCGGGCCGAGTGCTCATCCTGAGCGCCGCCCCGGAGCGCGGCGCGGACCGTGAAGAAGCGGGCCGGGAGGGTGGCTAGGGGTATGCCCGGGAAGAAGGCGAAAACGCCGCGCTCTCTGATCCTGTCTTTCATCGACCGCCAGCCCGACACGGCGGCGCGCGCACTGACGGCGATGGAGCCGGCGAAGGCGCGAGCCCTGCTGGGGGATATTCCGGCACGTTTCGCCAGCCGGGTGATTTCGCGTATGGGTCCCTCGGTCGCCTGCGAGCGGCTCGCGGGCATGCCCGCAGATGCCGCAGCCGCCGTGCTGCGGGGTTTGGCGTACCAGAACGCAGCGGGACTTCTGCGCCTGATGCCCGCCGATTTCAGGGAGACGGTCCTCGCGGAACTGCCGAGAGCGGTGCGCCGCGATCTGCGAGCCACCCTCGACTTTCCGGCCGATACCGTGGGTGCACACATGACACCCGCGATACTGACCCAGGGTGCGGATCAGACGGTCGCAGACGCCCGGGAGCTGGTGCGTCAGGCCACGCGCGCGGAAACCGGCTGCGTGATCGTGGTCGACGACCAGCGGCGCCTGTCCGGCCTCGTCGATCCGGTTCTGCTCCTGCGCTACAGCGGGCGCACGCCGCTCGGCGAGATCATGGACCGCAGCGTCGCGCCGCTGTCCGCACGGGCGCGCGTCGCGGCCATCCGGCCGCTGGAAGCCTGGGACCGCTATCTCAGCCTGCCGGTCGTGAGTCGGCAGGAACACGTCATCGGCACAATCTCGCGCAGCGCGCTGCGTGAAGCACTGGCGGTCGGATCCGCTGCTGCCGCCCGTCCCGACCATGCCTTGCCGGTCGCGCTGGCGGATGCCTTCGTGGGATTCCTCGGCGGGCTCCTGCATTTCGCCGACGGCCGGTCTGGCGGTCCCGACATCGGGAGACGGATGTGACCGGCAACGATCTCGCGATTGCAGAAGACCTGATGACGCGCCGTTACCTGCGCGACTTCCCGGTAGAGGCGGCGCGCCGTATCGAGGAACTGGACCCGGCCGAGGTGCTCGACGCCGTCTCGCGCCAGTCGGCCGCCACCCTCGCGCCGGTGTTCGCATTCCTGATGCCGGAAACCGCGGCCCGGCTGCTGAAGGCGCTGCCGGACGGTCTCGGCGATCGCATCCTGGAAGAGCTGCAACCGGCGCAGACCCTGCGGATCATGGCCTCCCTTCCGCAGGACGAACGCGCCGGGCGTCAGGCGCGGCTCGAGCCCGCGGTGCGCGACGAACTGGAACGTCTCGGTTCCTATCCGCCCGATACCGCGGGCCGGGTGATGAACCCGGGCGTCGGCGCATACCGGCGGGATCTGACGGTCGGGCAGTTGCTGCGCGCGCTCGGCGAGTCCGGCATGCTGACGGCCCGGTCGCTGTTCCTGGTGGATGGCGCCGGTCGCCTGACCGGGCGGGCGCCGCTGAAAGACGTCGCCCTGTCGAGCCGGGATCTGCCGCTGTCGGCGCTCGAGCTCCCGGTCAGTATGACCGTGCACCCGATGGATTCCATGGAGACGGTGACGCACGCATTCGAGGGCTATCGCATCCTCGACCTGCCGGTGGTCGACGGCGAGGGCGTCTTCCTCGGTGCGGTGACGCACGACGATCTCGCCCGGGCGGTCCAGGAGGACGCGTCTATCGACATCCAGACCATGGTGGGTGCCGGCCGCGCCGAGAAGGCGCTGTCCACCCCCATGTTCACCGTTCGGCGGCGCATGCCCTGGCTGCAGATCAACCTGCTGACCGCGTTCCTGGCGGCCGCCGTGGTCGGACTGTTCGAAGCCACCATCGCCCAGGTCACGGCGCTGGCGGTCCTGTTGCCGGTGGTCGCGGGTCAGTCCGGTAACGCCGGCGCCCAGGCTCTCGCCGTGACCATGCGCGGCCTGGCGCTGCGCGAGATCAGCGTGCGCCAGTGGCTGCGGGTGGTACGCAAGGAGGTCATCGTCGGCCTGGTGAACGGCATCGGTATCGCCATTACCTGCGGGCTCGGCGTTTGGTTCTGGAGCCAGTCGGCGGGGCTCGTGGCCGTCATCTTCTCCTCGATGATTCTGGCGATGGTGGCCGCCGGCTTTGCGGGCGCGCTGATCCCGATCCTGCTGACCCGGCTCGGCCAGGACCCGGCCACTTCGTCCTCCATCGTTCTCACCACCGTCACCGATATCGCCGGCTTCTTCTCTTTCCTCGGCATCGCAACACTGATGATGCAGTTTCTCTGACGGGGCAGACGCGTTCCGCCACGAAAAAGCCCGCACGATGGCGGGCTTTCGAGGGCATCTCCGGTGCTACCGGGGATACCGGAATCTGGCTCCCCGGGCCGGACTCGAACCAGCGACCAATTGATTAACAGTCAACCGCTCTACCAACTGAGCTACCGGGGAATGGCAGGGCGCTGCGGCATGCCGCAGCAGGCGCAGAATTCTGGGGGAGGCGGCAACCCAAGTCAAGTGACCGCGTCGCCCCCGCCGAGGGCCGATTGCAGCCGCCCGAGCGCATCCCGCAGTGTCTCCAGGCCGCAGGCGTACGACAGCCGGAAATGTCCCGGCGTGCCGAACGCGGACCCTGGCACCAGCGCGACGCCGGCTTCGTTCAGCAGCATCTGGCAGAGGTCGGTGTCGTCGGCCAGGCCGAGGCGGGCGATGGCCTTGCGGGCGTCGGCGAAGGCATAGAAGGTGCCCTCGCCGGGACGGCAGGCGACGCCGTCGATGGCGTTCAGGGCGGCCACCACGAAGTCGTGCCGCTGCCGGAACGCCCGGTTCATATCGGCGACGCAGGACTGGTCTCCGGTCAGGGCGGCCAGCGCCGCATACTGGGAGACCGTGCACGCATTCGAGGTGCTCTGGCTCTGGATCTTCTTCATGGCACCGATGAGCGTCGCCGGCCCGGCCGCGTAGCCGATCCGCCAGCCGGTCATGGCATAGCACTTGGAGACCCCGTTGATGGTGACGGTGCGCTCGAGCAGCGCCGGGCAGGCCTCGGCGAAGGATGTGAACGGCTCGTCCGCCCACCAGATGTGCTCGTAGATCTCGTCCGTGGCCACGACGACGTCCGGGTGGCCGGCGAGTACCTCGCCCAGCGCGGCCAGCTCCTCGCGGCGGTAGCCGGCGCCGCTGGGATTGCCCGGGCTGTTCAGGATCACGAGGCGGGTCCGGGGCGTGATGGCGGCCTCCAGTTGCTCCGGCCGCATGCGGAAACCGCTCTCGAGGCCGGTCTCCACGATGACCGGCTCGCCGGCCGCGAGACGCACCATGTCCGGATAGGAGACCCAGTAGGGCGCCTGGATGACAGCCTCGTCGCCCGGGTCCAGCACCGCCTGGCAGACGTTGTAGCAGATCTGCTTGGCGCCGCCGGAGACGATCACGCGGTCCGCCGTGTACTCGAGGCCGTTGTCGCGGCGGAACTTCTCCGCCACGGCCTGCCGCAGTTCCGCGATGCCCTCCACCGCGGTGTAGCGGGTACGGCCGGCGCGGATCGCCTCGATGGCGGCCTCGCGGATGTGCTCCGGCGTGTCGAAATCGGGCTCGCCGGCGCCGAGGCCGATGACGTCCCTGCCGGCGGCACGCAGCTCGGCGGCGAGAGCCGTGACGGCCATGGTGGGTGAGGGACGCACGCGGCTCAGCCGGTTCGAAACTGTTAGACTCAATCGTTTGCCTCCGGGCGGGATTCTCCGCCGAATGTTACTGGAACCCGGTCAGGCCCCCAACCGGGACGGCGGCTCCTGGTGCCCCTGGTGCCGCTTGGCGGTCAGAGCGGCCCGGGCCGATACTCACAGCTTTCCCGACTCGAGCGATGTCCGAACGACGCTTCACACTGGCTTCGAACTACGAACCCGCCGGCGACCAGCCGGCCGCGATACGCTCTCTCGTCGAGGGAGTGCGGGACGGGCTCGCCCGCCAGATCCTGCTCGGCGTCACCGGCTCCGGCAAGACGTTCACGATCGCCAACGTGGTGCAGCAGGTGCAGCGCCCGACCATTGTCCTGGCGCCGAACAAGACGCTGGCGGCCCAGCTTTACGGCGAGTTCCGCGAGTTCTTCCCGAATAACGCGGTGGAGTACTTCGTCTCCTATTACGACTACTATCAGCCCGAGGCGTACGTGCCCGCGTCGGATACCTATATCGAGAAGGACGCCTCCATCAACGATCACATCGAGCAGATGCGGCTGTCGGCGACCAAGGCGCTGATCGAGCGGCCGGATGCGATCATCGTGGCCACGGTATCCGCCATCTACGGCCTGGGCGACCCGGAGGCCTATTTCAGCATGGTGCTGCACCTGGTGCGTGGCGACCGGCTCGATCAGCGCACGATCCTGCGCAAGCTGGCGGAGATGCAGTACAAGCGCAACGATATGGAGCTCTCCCAGGGCACCTACCGGGTGCGCGGGGACCTGATCGACGTGTTCCCGGCGGAGTCCGAGCGCGAGGCGGTGCGCATCGAGCTGTTCGACGACGAGATCGAGTCGCTGGCCTGGTTCGACCCGCTCACCGGGGAGGTCACGGCCCGGGTGCCGCGGCTGACGGTCTACCCGAAGACCCATTACGTGACCCCGCGGGAGCGCCTCCTGGCCGCCATCGACGACATCAAGGTGGAGCTGAAGGCGCGGCTTGAGGTGCTGCGCGACATCGGCAAGCTGCTGGAGGCGCAGCGTCTCGAGCAGCGCACCCAGTTCGATCTGGAGATGATTGCCGAGCTCGGCTACTGCCAGGGTATCGAGAATTATTCCCGCTACCTTTCCGGTCGGGCGCCGGGGGAACCGCCGCCGTGCCTGTTCGACTACCTGCCGCCGGACGCCATGCTGGTGGTGGACGAAAGCCACGTCACCATCCCCCAGCTCGGCGGCATGTACAAGGGTGACCGCTCGCGCAAGGAGACCCTGGTCGAGTACGGCTTCCGGCTGCCCTCGGCGCTGGACAACCGACCGCTGCGCTTCGACGAATTCGAGGCGCTGGCGCCCCAGACCGTCTACGTGTCGGCGACCCCGGGGCGCTACGAACACGAGCACGCGGACGCGGTGGTCGAGCAGGTGGTCCGGCCCACGGGTCTGGTGGACCCCGAGGTCGAGGTGCGACCGGTGCGCGCCCAGGTGGACGACGTGCTCTCCGAGATCCGTGAACGGGTGGAGCTGGACGAGCGGGTGCTGATCACGACGCTGACCAAGCGCATGGCGGAGGATCTGACCGAATACCTGGCCGAGCACTCGGTGCGGGTGCGCTACCTGCACTCCGACATCGACACCGTCGAGCGCACGGAGATCATCCGCGACCTGCGCCTCGGCGAGTTCGACGTACTGGTGGGCATCAACCTGCTGCGCGAGGGCCTGGACATGCCCGAGGTTTCCCTGGTGGCGATCCTGGATGCGGACAAGGAGGGATTCCTGCGTTCCGAGGGGTCGCTGATCCAGACCATCGGCCGGGCGGCCCGGAATATCCACGGCAAGGCCATTCTTTATGCGGACCGGATCACCGGCTCCATCGAGCGGGCCCTGGAGGAGACGGGGCGCCGCCGGTCGAAACAGGAGGCCTTCAATGCGGAGCACGGGATATCGCCGCAGACCATCCGCAAGCAGGTGGCGGACATCATGGAGGGCGCGCGCTCGGCGCCGGGCCGGGGCCGCGGCCGCCGGCGGGTGGCCGAGGACCATCCCGAGTGGGAGGGCATGAGCGAGGACGAGCTGCTGCGCAAGGCGAACCGGCTGGAGCAGCAGATGTACCGCCACGCCAGGGACCTGGAGTTCGAGGAGGCGGCGAAGCTGCGCGACGAGATCGAGCGCATCCGCCGCGTCGGGCTGGGGCTGGAGGACGTGGCGGCCGGCTGACCCGCTTGCCTGCATCAGTGACAATCCGGTATCTTTGCGCACCCCTGCGAGGGGGAGGCGGGCGATTAGCTCAGGGGTAGAGCGCCACGTTGACATCGTGGAGGTCGGTGGTTCGATCCCACCATCGCCCACCAGTCGCTTCCCGGCAGGTGCCTCCGGAGACCGGCAACAGGCTGTTGCAGCGAGCAAAATTGCATCGCTGCGGGCTTGTCTCCGAGCGGGGCCGGCGATAAAATTCCGGAATCTGCGAACGGTATGCGGGCGATGGCGAGAGCGCCCGTGTCCGTGTTCGACACGGGCCGTGGGCACGCGCTTACCCGGGTCGGCCCCGACGGGCCGGCGGAAGGGGTCGCGAGCCGCGGCCGTTGTTTATTGGAGGAACTTCGTATCGCTGCAGCAAAACGCGTCCGACGCAACGACGAGATCGAGGCGTCGACGGTCAGAGTCATCGGAGCCGACGGGGACCAGGTCGGCGTACTGCCACTGTCCGAAGCACTCGAGCTTTCATCCGGCCAGAACCTGGATCTGGTGGAAGTGTCGCCGAACGCCGATCCGCCCGTTTGCCGGATCATGGACTACGGCAAGTATGTCTTCGAGCAGAACAAGAAGTCCCAGACCGCCAAGCGCAAGCAGAAGCAGGTCCAGGTCAAGGAAGTCAAGTTCCGGCCGAATACGGACGAGGGCGACTACCAGGTGAAGCTCAGGAACCTCACGCGGTTCCTGACCAGCGGCGACAAGACGAAGGTGACGCTGAGATTCCGGGGCCGGGAGATGGCCCACCAGGAACTCGGCGCCAAACTGCTCGCGAGAGTACGCGACGATCTCGAGGAGCTTGCCACCGTGGAGCAGATGCCGCAGATGGAAGGGCGGCAGATGGTCATGGTGCTTGCACCAAGAAAGAAGTAGGAGGGCCTTCAGGCCCGATATAGAGATGTAGGAGGGCCTTTTCAGCCCCGATACGCAGGAGGGCCTTCAGGCCCGACATAAAGAGAAGTGGCGAGGACGCCTGCGGGTGCCGAGCCCGCCTGATCCGGCAACGACCGGTACCGGGCCAGACAAAACGGAGACGACGATGTCGAAGATGAAGACCAATCGGGGCGCCGCCAAGCGCTTCCGCCGCACGGGCAAGGGTGGCTACAAGCGTTCCCAGTCCCACCTCAACCATATCCTGACGAAGAAGAGCACCAAGCGTAAGCGCCATCTTCGTCACACACTTCAGGTAGCCGACGCCGACGTACCGGCCGTGCGTCGCATGCTGCCGTACAGCTGAGGAGGGCAGGACCATGGCACGAGTCAAACGAGGCGTCATCGCCCGCGGTCGGCACAAGAAGGTGCTCGACAAGGCGAAGGGTTATTACGGCGCCCGGCGCAAGACCTACCGGGTGGCGAAGCAGGCGGTCATCAAGGCCGGCCAGTACGCCTACCGCGACCGCCGCAACCGCAAGCGCGAGTTCCGCGCGCTCTGGATCACCCGCATCAACGCGGCTGCGCGGGCCAACGGCCTGTCCTACAGCCGCCTGATGAACGGCCTCAAGAAGGCCGAGATCGAGATCGACCGCAAGGTCCTTGCCGACATCGCGGTGCACGATCCGGAGGGCTTCGCCGCCATCGCCGAGCAGGCCAGGGCCAGCCTCGCCGCCTGACCGGGGCGGGGACCCCGCAGCGGGAACCCTGGAAGCATGCTTGATCTCGACGAGATTGAAACGCGTGCGCGCGAGGATATCGCCGCGGCTTCCGACCTCGATGCGCTGGAGCGCATCAGGGTCCGGCTGCTCGGCAAGAAGGGCGAGCTCACCGCCGCGCTGAAGAGCCTGGGCAGCCTGCCGGCCGGGGAGCGTCCGGCGGCGGGCCAGCGCATCAATGCGGCGAAGCGCATCGTCGCCGATGCCATCGCCGAGCGCCGTACGGCGCTGGAGGCCGCGACGCTGGAGGCGGGGCTGGCGGCGGAGGCGCTCGACGTCACGCTGCCGGGCCGGGGCCAGCGTCCAGGAGGCCGCCATCCCGTCGTCCGCGCGCTCGAGCGGATGGAGGCGATCTTCCGCAATGCCGGTTTCGAGGTGCGTGAAGGGCCGGAGATCGAGGACGATTTCCACAACTTCACGGCCCTGAACATCCCCGAGAATCACCCCGCCCGTGCCATGCACGACACGTTCTATTTCCCGGGCGGGCACCTGCTGCGAACGCATACCTCGCCGGTGCAGATCCGCGCCATGCAGGCCGAGGGCGTGCCCATCCGCATCATTTCGCCCGGCCGGGTCTATCGCTGCGACTCCGACCAGACCCACACGCCCATGTTCCACCAGGTGGAGGGTCTGGTGATCGACCGCGACGTCAGCTTCGCCAACCTGAAGGCGGTGCTGCACGACTTCGTGGAGCAGTTCTTCGAACGCCGGGCAACGCTGCGCTTCCGCCCCTCCTATTTCCCGTTCACGGAACCCTCCGCCGAGGTGGATGTGCTCTCCGAGCAGGGCCGCTGGCTGGAAATACTGGGCTGCGGCATGGTGCATCCGAACGTCCTGCGCAACGTCGGCGTCGATCCGGAGGAGTTCACCGGCTACGCCTTCGGCATGGGCGTGGAACGGCTGGCGATGCTGCGCTACGACGTCCGCGATCTGCGCACTTTCTTCGAGAACGATCTCGCCTTCCTGGAGCAGTTCGCGGGCCGATGAAGATCAGCGAGACATGGCTGCGCCGCTTGGTGGATCCCGACGTATCGACCGATGCGCTGGTCGAACGCCTCACCCTGGCGGGGCTGGAGGTGGACGGCACGGAGCGCTTCGGCGCCGGTCTCGATGACGTCATGGTGGGCGAGGTGCTGGACGTCGCCGCCCATCCGGATGCCGACCGGCTGAGCGTCTGCCGGGTCTCCACGGGCGGCGAAGAGGTGCAGATCGTCTGCGGCGCCCCGAACGTGCGCGCCGGCCTGCGTTCGGCTCTGGCCCTGCCCGGTACCGTGCTGCCGAACGGCATGAAGCTGAAGCGGGCGAAGCTGCGGGGCGTCGAGTCGGCGGGCATGCTCTGCTCCATCGCCGAACTCGGTCTCGGCGAGGAATCGGACGGCATCATGGAACTTCCGGCCGATGCCGCCGCGGGCACACCGCTCGGCCAACTGCTCGGCCTGCCGGACACCGTGATCGATATCGACCTCACACCGAACCGGGGCGACTGCTTCAGCGTGCTCGGCGTCGCGCGCGAGGTGGCCACCTTCACCGGTGCCGCCCTGGCGGATCCGTCGGTGCCGCCGGTGGACGCCGGCAGCGACGCGACGCATCCCGTCCGGGTACTGGCCCCGGAGCGCTGCCCGCGGTTCGTCGGCCGGGTGGTGCGCGGCATAGACGCCGGCGCCCGCACGCCCCTGTGGATGCAGGAGCGGCTGCGGCGCAGCGGCGTCCGCGCCATCCATCCGGTGGTCGACGTGACGAACTACGTGCTGCTGGAGTACGGGCAGCCGCTGCACGGCTACGATCTCGGTCTCCTGCAGGGAGCGATACAGGTCCGCGCCGGCGAGGCGGGCGAATCCCTGGAACTCCTGGACGGGCGCACGGTGGAGGTGGACGGCGAGATACTGGTCATCGCCGACGACCGGGGCCCGATCGGGCTGGCCGGCATCATGGGCGGTGAGTCCACGGCCGTGAGCCAGACCACCGTCGACGTACTGCTGGAGGGCGCCTTCTTCGCGCCCGATGCACTCGCCGGCCGGGCGCGGCGCTTCGGCCTGCACACCGATGCCTCCATGCGTTTCGAGCGTGGCGTGGACCCGGCCGAGCAGCGGCGCGCCGTCGAACGGGCCACGGCGCTGCTGGTCGAGATCGCCGGCGGCACGCCGGGCCCTGTGACCGAGGTGGCGGACGAAGCCTGCCTGCCGGCTCGCCCGGCCGTGCTCCTTCGGCGGGAGCGACTGGCGCGGGTCCTCGGGGTGGCCCTCGAGGACGACGAGGTCCGGGGCATCCTGGAGCGGCTCGGCAATACCGTGGCCACGGCCGACGAGGGCTGGGAGGTCACGCCGCCCGCCTACCGGTTCGACATCGCCATCGAGGAGGACCTCATAGAAGAGGTGGCCCGCGTCCATGGCTACGACGAGATCCCGGAGATCCGCACGCGGGGCGCCCTGGGCCTGCCGGCGGTGACCGAGACCGCGGTGGACCGGGACCGGGTCCGCTCGGTCATGGTCGACCGCGGTTACCACGAGGCGATCACCTACAGCTTCGTCGATCCGCGGCGCCAGCAGGAGATCATGGGCGAGAGCGGCGTGCTCGCGCTGGCCAACCCCATCTCCTCGGAGCTCTCGGTCATGCGCTCCTCGCTGTTGCCGGGACTGCTGGAGGCGGTCGCCAGGAACGTGAGCCGTCAGCGCGCGCGGGTGCGGCTGTTCGAGATCGGCGTGTCTTTCTCGGGCGCCGAGGGGTCCGTGGTGGAAAAGCCCCGGCTCGCGGCGGTCGCCTGCGGCACGGTGCTGCCCGAGCAGTGGGGTGCGGAGGAGCGCCCTGCGGATTTCTTCGATATGAAGTCGGACCTGGAGGCGGCGCTGGCGTTGAGCGGCGATGCCGCCGCCGTCCGGACGGAACCGGCGGCCCATCCCGCGATGCACCCGGGCCAGTGCGCGGCGGTGCTGAGGGGGGCAGATCGGCTCGGGCATATCGGCCGGCTGCACCCGGCCCTGGCGTCCCGCCTCGATCTGCCGGAGTCGGTGGTCCTCTTCGAGCTGGATTTCACTGCCGCATTCGCTGCGAAAGTGCCGGTATCCGTGCCGATCTCGCGCTATCCGTCGGTACGCCGCGACATCGCCGTGCTGGTGGCGGACGAAGTGGCCGTCGGCGACATGCTCGCGGTACTCGGCGACGTCGGCGAGGGCTCCCTGCGCGAGGTCCGGGTGTTCGATGTGTACCGCGGCAAAGGGATAGAAGAAGGGCTAAAAAGCGTAGCTTTAGGCTTGATTTTGCAAGAAACATCGCGCACCCTTACCGACGATGAAGCGGATGCCGCCGTGCGTTCGGCAGTGCAGATTCTGGAACGGGACTTCGGAGCAAGACTGAGAGACTGATGGCACTGACGAAGGCAGCAATGGCGGAGTCGCTGTTCAACGAGCTGGGTCTCAACAAGAGAGAAGCTCGCGAACTGGTCGACCTCTTCTTCGAGGACCTCCGGTCCGCACTGGCCGCCGGCGAACAAATAAAGCTCTCGGGCTTCGGTAACTTCGACCTTCGGGACAAGAACGAGCGGCCCGGCCGCAACCCGAAGACGGGGGAGGAGATACCGATCTCCGCACGACGTGTGGTGACTTTCAGGCCCGGACAAAAATTAAAAGCCCGAGTGGAAGCCTATGCTGGAACCGGGAAATAACGACGAATTACCACCGATCCCGGGCAAGCGCTATTTCACCATCGGCGAGGTGAGTGAACTCTGTGCGGTGAAGCCGCACGTGCTGCGCTACTGGGAGCAGGAATTCCCGCAGCTCAAACCCGTGAAGCGCCGCGGCAACCGGCGCTACTACCAGCGCCAGGATGTGCTGATCATCCGCCAGATCCGCAGTCTGCTGTACGACGAGGGCTTCACCATCGGTGGCGCCCGGCAGCGCCTCACCGGCGAGGCAGCCAAGTCGGATGTCAGCCAGAGTCAACAAATTATCAAGCAGTTACGCATAGAACTTGAAGAGATCATGAAGATTCTCCGGCGCTGATGCCGGGGTTGCAATGGTGGCTCGCGGGAGTATGATTCAGCCGCCGGAAGTCGGGGCGTAGCGCAGCCTGGTAGCGCACCACAATGGGGTTGTGGGGGTCGGAGGTTCGAATCCTCTCGCCCCGACCATTCGGTCTCTTCTCTCTCTGCTCAATCCCGGGCAAGCAGCTCGGCGGTCGGCGTGGCATGGGCGTCGCGCCGCAGCACCCGGTCCTCGATGCCGAGCAGGATGGGCTCGGCCTGTTCCCGATAGATATTCACCTTGGCGTTGTACACGCAGCGGCACAGCCCGTGCTTGTCGGCGATCTCCAGCTTGCGGATGGAGTATTTGCCGGAGGGGAGCTTCTCGCCGGTGAGATAGCACTTGATCGCCGAGATGCGTTCGCCGGAGAGCACGAGGCCCTTCAATCGGCGCAGGTTGTGCTGCGCCTGATCTACGAAGCGGATGGCGTCCAGGCCGATGAGCCCGGCTCCCGGCGTCTCGTCCAGCGGCCCGCGGGCATGGAAATCTCCCACGAAGATCTGCCCGGGCATGGCCCGCTCGATCATGCGCGCCAGCTCGATGGTGACTTCGCCGACGATGTAGTCGTGCACGGTCGGATTGAGGCCGTCGGCCTGATGGAACTCGTAGCAGCTGCCGACATGGAATGCGGCCCTGAGGCGCGGCACCGATGCGGTCTTCGCCTTGCTGCGGGCGATGGCGTTGTCCGCCAGCACCAGATGCATGAAGTGATAGAGGTTGGTGTTGGAGTCCGCCCCGCCGTCCCGGTTCCAGATGTAGAAGCCGTCCCCGGTGGACGAGCGGGCGAAATTGATGCGCAGCTCGCCTTCCAGCATCTTGGCGTAGGCGGAATTCAGCGAATACGACAGGCTGTTCAGCTGCGTCATCTGTTCGAACGGGCTCAACAGGCTGAACCCCACGATGTCGAACAGCGCCACCGCGCGATTCTCGACGTAACTGATGCCGTAGCGTTTCACCATCATGTCGATGATCCGCGTCTCCGCCGGCGTGCCGCGTAGCGGCTCGCGCAGGCGGATCCGGCGCGGTTCCACGCGAAGCAGACGAGAGACCTTCTCCATCTGCGCCGGCGTGAGTCGGCGGCGGCCGGAGATCAGGTCCATGATGAAGCGTTCCGATACCCGCCAGCGGCGCGGCTCGCCGGGCGCCGGCATGGCCGTGTACTCGGCCACGGCGTAGTGCGGCACGACCAGCAGCAGCACGCCCTCTTCGTGCTCGCACCAGTTCAGGATGCAGTTCTGGCCGAGGCCCCATTCCCGGTGGAGGCGCTGCTTCAGCTGCACCAGATTGCTGCGCTGGCGCAGATCCATGTCCGGAGGCAGCTCTGACAGCGAACCAGAGTACAGCGGACCGGCGCCCGCCGGGGCGTCGTCGGCCGTCGAATAGTCGTCCGGGTACATCTCGGCTCCGCTCGGAAGTCCTGCCGCTCGCGTTTGCGGTCGGGCGAAGCCGGCAGCCCCTGTGCTGCCCGCGCGCCCGTGTTGCGGCGAACCCGGTCGACGGTAATCAAGAGATCCTGTGGATGCAAGCGGTTGCTGCGAAGAGCCGACGGGCGGCGCGCCGGTGCTAAACTGCGGTCGCGCTCCGGAGTGGCGGCAGAACGCCGGCGGCCGGCGCAGCGGAGGCACGCAGAGCGGAGGCTCGATGAAAAGACTCGAGGGCCTGAAAGCGGCCGTGGGCGAGGGCGGATATCTGGACGACCCCGAGGCAATGGCGCCCTATCTCGAGGAATGGCGGGGGCGTTACCGGAGCGACACCCCCCTGGTGCTGCTGCCTTCGACTACTGATGAGGTGGCCCGGGTGGTCGCCGAGTGCGGGCGGCACGGCATCGGCATCGTCCCCCAGGGCGGCAACACCGGGCTCTGCGGCGGGGCGGTGGCCGGCGGCGAAGACCTGCAGGTCATACTGAGCCTGCGGCGGCTGAACCGCATCCGCGAACTCAGCACGAGAGGAGACTTCCTGATCGCCGAGGCCGGCTGCGTGCTGGCCGACCTGCAGGCCGCGGCCGACGAGGCGGGCCGGCTGTTCCCGCTAAGCCTGGCCGCGGAGGGCAGTTGTCAGATCGGCGGGAACCTCTCCACCGATGCCGGGGGCATCAACGTGCTGCGTTACGGCACCGCGCGGCAGCAGGTGCTGGGGCTGGAGGTGGTGCTGGCGGACGGGCGCGTGTGGAACGGCCTGCGCACCCTGCGGAAGAACACGGCCGGCTACGATCTGCGCGACTTGTTCGTCGGGGCCGAGGGCACGCTGGGCATCATCACGGCGGCGGCGCTGCGCCTCCATCCGCGCCCGGCCGACGTCGCCACGGCCATGATCGCCATCGACGGACCCGGCCGGGCGGTGGCGCTGCTGGAGGCCATGCGCGGCCGGCTCGGCGAAGAGATCAGCGCCTTCGAACTCATCTCCGCCCGGGCACTGGAGTTCGTCCTCGCGCACATCGCCGATACCCGCCACCCCTTCGATGAGGATCATCCGGCCTACGTGCTGATGGAGAGCACGGCCAATAACCAGGGCGATGCCATGCCCCGCCTGGAGGCGGCCCTGGAGGGGGCGCTGGACGAGGGCCTGGTAAGGGACGCCGTGGCCGCGGGCGACGGCCGCCGTCGCGATGCGCTGTGGCGGCTGCGGCACAGCATCTCCGAGGCCCAGCGGCACGAGGGCATCAGCCTCAAGCACGATATCTCAGTACCGGTGGAGCGTATCGACGAATTCCTGGAGCGGGCCGGGGCGGCGCTGGCCGGCCGGTTTCCCGAAGCCCGGCTGGTGGTGTTCGGCCACGTCGGCGACGGCAATCTCCATTACAACCTGAGCCAGCCGGCCGGTGCCGATCCGGAGTCGTTCCGGGCCGCCGAGCCCGAGGTCAACGGGATCGTATTCGACGCCGTGCATGCCTGCGGCGGCAGCTTCAGTGCGGAGCACGGGGTCGGCCTGCTGCGGCGCGAGCAGATGCGCCGCTATCTGGACGAGACGGAACTGGATCTGATGCGCCGCCTGAAGAGCGCCCTCGATCCGGCCGGAATCCTGAACCCGGGCAAGGTGCTGTGAGCGGGAGCGCCCGGGACGGTGCGCAGCGCGAGGGCGAGGCCGCGACGGCGCGCCTCGACGGCAGCGCGGCCGCGTCCGCCGACAGCGAGCAGCTGGCGACGGAGCGGCTGGAGGAGGGCAGCGAGGCGGAGCGGGCGGATACCGTCGCCGGTGCCGAACTCGCCATCGGCACGGTCATCGGCGGGCGTTACGAGCTATTGCGCCGGGTGGCGGGTGGCAGCATGGGGGTGGTCTACAAGGCCCTTGACCGGCAACGCACCCTCGAGACCCACGAACCGTCCTGGGTCGCCGTCAAGGTGCTGACGCCGCGGCTCGACCGGCACGGCCCGGCGCTGCGCGCTCTGCAGAGAGAGGCCGAGACGGGACTGCTTCTGGACCATCCCAACGTCGTGCGCTTCCATGGCCTGGGCCGGGACGGCAACCGTTTCTACATCGTGATGGAATGGCTGCCCGGCTGCTCGCTCGCCGACTGGCTGGATCGGCGGCCGGGCGAACCGATGCCCGCTGGCGATGCCCTGCACATCGTGCGCAGCATCGGCGCGGCCCTGGCCCACGCCCACGAGCGAGGCGTGGTCCACGCCGACGTAAAGCCCGGCAACGTCATGCTGCTGCCGGACGGGGGCGTGCAGCTCTGCGATTTCGGCATCGCCCGCCTGGACCGGGTGCTCGCCACCGGCACCGGGACCTTCGATCCGGGCGTTCTGAAGGCGGCCACGCCGGCCTATTCCAGCCCGGAGGTGTTGAAAGGCGAGACGCCGACGATCCGCGACGATGTTTACTCGCTGGCCTGCGTCGCCTACCGCATGCTGTCCGGCCGGCGGGTATACGGCAGCCGGGATGCGCTGGAGGCCGAGGCGGCGGGGGAGTCGCCGCGCCGAATCGAGGGCCTCGGCGAGGCGCGCTGGGGCGCGCTGGAGGCGGCGCTCGCGTACTCCCGCTACCAGCGGCCGCCGGATGTCCGGACCTTCCTGCGACCGTTCGCCGCCCAGGGACGCGGGCGTCGTGGTCGCGCCCTGCTGGCGCTCGCCGTGCTGCTGCTCGCCGCCGCGGCGATCGTCGTGCCGCTGGCCGCGAGCTGACGGCCGCGGAAGCCGCGCGAGCGTCGGCGCCGGCGGCCCCGTCGATCCGCTACAATGCGCTGCGGCGGGCGCAGGCGCGCCGGTGTGAACGACAAGCGGCCGCCAGAACCATGAGCGCGACCAGCGTGACCGGGGCGGTCAGAGCGGCGAAGTTGACGGAGGCAGCGTGAGCGATCAGAAAGACAAGCGGCGTTATTCGCGCATCGTGGTGGAAGGCGTGGAGCACGCGCCGGGCCGGGCGATGTTGCGGGCGGTGGGTTTCGGCGACGAGGACTTCACGAAATCCCAGGTCGGCATCGCCTCCACCTGGAGCATGGTCACTCCCTGCAACATGCACATCGACGGGCTGGCCCGTTCCGCGGCGGAAGGGGCAGACGGCGCCGGCGGCAAGGCGGTCGTCTTCAACACGATCACGGTGTCCGACGGCATCTCCATGGGCACGCCCGGCATGCGCTACTCGCTGGTGTCCCGGGAAGTCATCGCCGACTCCATCGAGGCGGTGACCGCCGCCCAGGGCTTCGACGGCCTGGTCACCATCGGCGGCTGCGACAAGAACATGCCGGGCTGCGTGATCGCCATGGCGCGGCTCGACCGCCCCTCCGTCTTCGTCTACGGCGGCACCATCCAGCCGGGGCCGAAACGCCGTGACATCGTCTCGGTGTTCGAGGCGGTCGGCGGGGTCTCGGCCGGCTCCGTGAGCATGGAGGAACTGGGCGAGGTGGAGCGCACGGCCATACCGGGACCGGGGGCCTGCGGCGGCATGTATACGGCCAACACCATGGCCTCGGCCATCGAGGCGCTGGGCCTCAGCCTGCCGGACAGCTCCGCCCAGGAGGCGGTCTCCGGCGCCAAGATCGAAGACTGCCGGCGGGCGGGGCGCGCCGTGCTCGAGCTGCTGGAGCGCGACATCCGGCCCTCGCACATACTGACCCGGGAAGCCTTCGAGAACGCCATCACGGTGGTCATCGCGCTGGGCGGGTCCACCAATGCGGTGCTGCACCTGCTGGCCATCGCCCATGCCGCGAACGTGCCGCTGGCGCTGGACGACTTCACCCGTATCGGCAAACGCGTGCCCGTGCTGGCCGACCTGAAGCCGAGCGGGCGCTACGTCATGAGCGACCTGGTGGCCATCGGCGGCATCCAGCCGCTGATGAAGATGCTGCTGGACGCCGGCCTGCTGCATGGCGACTGCCTGACCGTGACGGGGCGGTCGCTGGCCGAGAACTTGGCCGATGCCGGCGCCTACCCGGCGGACCAGGACATCGTGCGGCCGCTCTCCGACCCGCTCAAGGCCGACAGTCATCTGGTGGTGCTGTACGGCAACGTCGCCCCGGAGGGCGCGGTGGCGAAGATCTCGGGCAAGGAGGGCACCCGCTTCACCGGCACTGCCCGCATCTACGAGGCCGAGGAGCAGGCCCTGCAGGCCATCCTGGACGGCGAGGTACGGGCCGGCGACGTGGTCGTGGTGCGCTACGAGGGCCCGGTCGGCGGTCCCGGAATGCGCGAGATGCTAAGCCCCACCAGCGCGATCATGGGCAAGGGCCTCGGCGACAAGGTGGCGCTGATCACGGACGGGCGCTTCTCCGGCGGCAGCCACGGTTTCGTGGTGGGGCACGTCACGCCCGAAGCCGCGGTCGGCGGGCCGATCGGCCTGCTCCGCGACGGCGACCGGATCACCATCGACGGCGCCGCCTGCCGCATCGAGGCGGACCTCTCCGCGGAGGAACTGGAGGCCCGTCGCGCCGACTGGTCGCCTTCCCGGCGGCCGCCTGCGCGGGGGCTGCTCGCAAAGTACGCCCGCCAGGTCAGCTCCGCCTCCCTGGGCGCGGTGACCGACCGCTTCGAAGACGACTGACGGCGGCGCCATGGCAGACCTGACCGACATGGCGCTCACGGAGGCGCCTTTCCAGGACGCGCGGGAGCTCGGCGCGCCGGCGGCCTGTGCGGACTCCCCCTGGGTGGTGATGAAGTTCGGCGGCACCAGCGTGTCGTCGCGGGAGGACTGGCAGAGAATTGCCGGGCTGATCGGCAACCGGATGCGGGCGGGCCTGCGGCCGCTGGTGGTCTGCTCGGCGGTGGCCGGAATCTCGAACGCGCTGCAGACCCTGGTCGACCAGGCCATCGGCGGCGACCCGGAACCGGTGCTGGGCGAGATCCTCGAGCGCCACCGCCGCCTGGCGGGCGAGCTGGAACTCGACGCCGACGGGGTGCTGGGCGAGTATTTCGACGAACTGCGCCAGCTCGCGGCCGGCATCCGCCTGATCCGCGAGGCGAGCCCGCGGGTGCAGGCCCGCCTGATGGGACTCGGCGAACTGATGAGCACGCGGCTCGGCGCCGCCTGGCTGGGCGCCCGGGGCGCCGATGCAGCCTGGGCCGATGCCCGCGACCACCTGGCCGCGACGGGGCAGCGGAACAAGAACGAGCGCCAGCATTTTCTCAGCGCCGTCTGCGCCCACGAGCGGGATCCGGACTTCGCTGAGCGCTTCGGACCGGGTACCGGCGCGGTACTCACCCAGGGCTTCATCGCCCGCAACGAGGACGGCGAGACGGTGCTGCTCGGGCGCGGCGGCTCGGACACCTCGGCAGCCTATTTCGCATCCCTGCTCGGCGCACGCCGTCTCGAGGTCTGGACCGACGTGCCCGGCATGTTCAGCGGCAATCCGCGGGCCGTGCCGTCGGCGAGACTGCTGACCGCGCTGCACTACGACGAGGCCCAGGAGATCGCCTCCACGGGCGGCAGCGTCCTGCATCCGCGCTGCGTGCCGCCGGTGCGCCGCGCACAGATTCCGATCCACGTCCGCTGGACCGCGCGGCCGGACCTGGACGGCACGGTGGTCTCGGCAGCCACCCGGGAGGCCGAGCCACGGGTCAAGGCGATCTCCCTGCGCATGGGCCTCACGCTGGTGTCCATGGAAGGCGTGGCCATGTGGCAGGAGGTCGGATTCCTGGCGGACGCCTTCGACGTCTTCCGGCGCCATTCCGTTTCGGTGGACCTGGTATCGACCTCGGAGAGCAACGTGACCGTCTCCATCGACACGGCCTCCGGCGCGCTAGGCGGCGAGGCGATGGAGGCGCTGGTAGAGGAGCTGGAGACCATCTGCCGGGTGCGGGTCATCGAGGACTGCGCGGCGGTCAGTCTGGTGGGGCGGAAGATCCGCACGATCCTGCACCGGCTCGGGCCCGCGCTGGAGGTGTTCGAGGAGCAGCGCATCCACCTCGTGACCCAGGCGGCGAGCGACCTGAACCTGACCTTCGTCGTGGACGACGAGCAGGGCTACCGGCTGGTGCAGAAACTGCACAGCTCGATCATCGCGCCGCAACGGCGGGGCGAGGCGTTCGGCCCCACCTGGGAGGCCCTGCAGGCCGAGGGAGAGGAGGCACCGGGCCTGCCGCCGATGTGGTGGAGCCACCGCCGGCGGGAGCTGCTGGCCCTGTGCGAGGAGGACTCGCCGCGCTACGTCTACGACGCCGATACGATCCGGGCGGCGATCGGCCGCCTGCAGTCCATCGAGCATCTGGATGCGGTGTTCTACGCCATGAAGGCGAATTCGAACCCGGACATCCTGCGTCTGGTGGAGAGTGCGGGGGTCAATTTCGAATGCGTCTCGCCCGGTGAAATCGAACGGGTGCTCGAGCTCTTTCCCGACATCGATCGGCGACGCATCCTGTTCACCCCGAACTTCGCGCCGCGCCGGGAATACGCGGACGGGCTGGAGCTCGGTGTCTGGGTGACCCTGGACAACCTGCATCCGCTGCGTGCCTGGCCGGAGCTCTTTCGCGACCGGGACGTCTTCATCAGGCTCGACCCGGGTCAGGGCCGGGGGCATCACGAGCACGTGCGCACGGCCGGCACCCATTCGAAATTCGGCATTCCGCTGTTCGAACTCGACGAGCTCGAATCACTCGCCGCCGCGGCGGGCGCGCGGATCGTCGGCATCCACGCCCACACCGGCAGCGGCATCCTGGATCCGACCAACTGGGCGGAGGTCGCGAACGAGCTCGCCAACGCCGCCTCCCGGTTCCCGGACGTGCACACGCTGGACCTCGGCGGCGGGCTCGGCATACCGGAGAAACCGGGAGAGGAACCGCTGGATACCGGGGAGCTGGCCCGACTGCTGGGCGAGCTGCGCCGGGCCTGGCCGGATTACCGGCTGTGGGTCGAGCCCGGCCGTTATCTGGTGGCCGAGTCGGGCGTGCTGCTCGCGCGGGTGACGCAGACCAAGGGCAAGGGCGTCGTGCGCTACGTGGGCATCGAGACGGGCATGAACAGCCTCATTCGCCCGGCGCTCTACGGCGCCTACCACGAGATCGTGAATCTCACCCGGCTGGGCGAGCCGGCGACGGAGGTGGTGACGGTGGTCGGGCCCATCTGCGAGAGCGGCGACCGGCTGGGCAACGACCGCCTGCTGCCCGAGTGCCGGGAGGGAGACGTGATCCTGATCGCCAACACGGGCGCTTACGGCTACACCATGGGCTCGCGCTACAACCTGCGCGAGCCGGCGGCCGAGACCCTGCTGGGGAACGGGGCGGTCAGCGGGTGAGGCTGCGGTGGCGGGCCTCGAGCTCGGCCGCCACGTCCGCCAGATCGAGGCCCTCGACGGCCAGCAGGACGAGCAGGTGATAGATCAGGTCGGCGGCCTCGCCGACGACCGCACTGCTGCCGGCGTCGGTGGCGCTGGCCAGCGCGGTTTCCACCGCTTCCTCGGCCACCTTCTGCGCCACCCGGGCCTTGCCGCCGGCCACCAGCCGTGCCGTGTAGCTCTGCGGAGCCTGGGTGTCCAGGCGCGTGCGGATCACCTGTTCCAGTTCCCGCAGGAAGTCCGGGTTCCGTTGTTCTGCCATAGCCTCAGATCCTCATCTCTATGTCGCGCTCGGCCAGCCAGCGTTTCAGTTCCGCGATATGGATCTCGCCGCTGTGGAAGACGCTGGCCGCCAGCGCGCCGTCGACGCGAGTCTCGGCGAACGCCGCCAGGAAATGCTCCGGCTCGCCGGCGCCGCCGGAGGCGATCAGCGGGATGCCGCAGACCGCGCGTACGGCGGCGAGCTGGCGGAGGTCGTAGCCCTCGCGCACGCCGTCCTGGTTCATGCAGTTCAGCACGATCTCGCCGGCGCCGCGGCGCTGCACTTCGGCCACCCAGTCCAGCGTTCGCCGGCGGGTCGCCGTCGTGCGGTCCGGGTCGCCGGTGTACTGGTAGACGAACCAGTCGCCGTCTTCCTCCCGACTGTCGATACCCACCACGACGCACTGCACGCCGAAGCGGGCGGCGAGGCGGGTGATCAGCTGCGGATCGGCCAGCGCCGGGCTGTTGATCGAGATTTTGTCGGCGCCCCGGTTCAGCACGCTCTCGGCGTCCTCCAGGCTGCGGATGCCCCCGGCCACGCAGAAGGGGATGTCGAGCACGGCCGCCACGCGGGAGACCCAGCTGCGGTCCACGGAGCGGCCGTCGGGGCTGGCGGTGATGTCGTAGAAGACGAGTTCGTCCGCCCCCTCGTCCCGATAGCGTTGCGCCAGTTCGAGGATGTCGCCCACGTCGCGGTGGTTGCGGAAGCGCACGCCCTTGACGACGCGGCCGTCGCGGACGTCCAGGCAGGGGATTATGCGTCGCGCGAGAATGACCGCAGCTCCTCTCTCGTCAGTGTGCCTTCCAGCAGCGCCTTGCCGGTGATCGCCGCCGCGGCGCCGGCGCGCCCGAGCGCCTCCAGGTCGTTCACGTCGCGCACGCCGCCGGAAGCCTGCAGGCCGATATCCGGGAAGCGGGAGACGAACTCGCCGTACAGATCCACGTTGGGCCCGGTCAGGGCGCCGTCCCGGCTGATGTCGGTGCACAGCACGTGGCGCAGCCGCGGCTCGGTGAAGCGCTCCACCGCCTGCCACAGGGTCAGGTCCGAGTCCCGCGTCCAGCCGTGGCTGGTCACCCGGGGGATGCCGCGCTCGTCCAGCCGCACGTCCAGCGCGATCACGATCCGTTCCGGTCCCGCCTCGCGCAGCCAGCCCGTGACCGTCTCGGGTCGGTTCACCGCCAGGCTGCCGACCACCACGCGGTCGACGCCGCAGCCGAGCAGCCGTTCCAGGCGCTCCTGATCGCGGATGCCGCCGCCCACCTGCACGGTCATCGTCGTGCCGGTGGCGATCGCGCGGATGATCTCCAGGTTGGCGGGGTCGCCGGTGCGGGCGCCGTCGAGGTCCACGACGTGCAGCTCGCGGCAGCCGGCCGACTGGTACTCCAGTGCCAGCTCCAGAGGATCGTGGTCGTAGCCGGTCTCGGCGTCGAACTCGCCCTGGAACAGGCGCACGCAGCGCCCGCCGCGCAGGTCGATGGCGGGCATCACGATCACAGCGCGTACTCCAGGAAGTTCTTCAGCACGGTTGCGCCGTGGGCGGACGAGCGCTCCGGGTGGAACTGGGTCGCGAAGAAATTACCGCTCTCGAACACCGCCGTGAACTCGCTCCCGTACTCCGTGCGCCCGGTGGTCGTGTCCGCCGGCGGCAGCGCGTAGCTGTGGATGAAATAGAAATGCGCGCCGTCGGGCACGTCCCGCAGGAGTACCGAGTCGCCCTCCTTGCGTACCCGGTTCCAGCCCATGTGCGGCACGGGCAGGTCGGGCGAGGCGGGCAGCCGTCGGGCTCGTCCGGGGACGACGGCGAGGCACTCCGCGTCGTCTTCCTCGGAGCCGGCGGCTAGCAGCTGCATGCCGAGGCAGATGCCGAGCACCGGCTGCTCGAGCGTCGGCAGCAGCGCGTCGAGGCCGAAGGAACGGAGCCGCGCCATGGCGTCCGCCGCGGCGCCGACGCCGGGCAGGATCACCGCGCGTGCGGCGCGGATCTCGTCGATGTCGGTGCTGAGGGCCGCCTCCGTGCCGAGGCGCTCCAGCGCGCCGGTCAGCGAGGCGATGTTGGCGCCGCCGGAGCCGACGATCACGACGTCGTGTTTGTGATTGGGGTTGCTATTGCCTGCCATGCCTACAGCGTCCCCTTCGAGGAAGGCAATGCGTCTCCCTCGATCCGCAGGGCCTGGCGCAGGGTGCGCCCGAGACCCTTGAAGCAGATCTCCACCATGTGGTGGGCGTTCTCGCCCTCCACCTCGACGTGCAGCGTGGCGCGCAGCGCGTCGGCGAGGGACCGGAAGAAATGGGTCACCATCTCGGTGGGCAACTCGCCGACCCGGTCCCTCGGAAACTCGCCGCGGAAGACGAAATAGGGCCGGCCGGAGAGGTCCAGCGCGATGCGGGCCTGGGCCTCGTCCATGGGCAGCACGAAACCGAAGCGGCCGATACCGCGCTTGTCGCCGAGCGCCTCGCGGATGGCCTCGCCGAGCGCGAGGGCCACGTCCTCGACGCTGTGGTGCTCGTCCACGTGCAGATCTCCGTCGCAGCCGAGCCGCAGCGAGAAGCCGCCGTGAGTGGCGATCTGCTCCAGCATGTGGTCGAAGAAGCCGATGCCGGTGGCGATGCGGTTGCCGCCCTCCCGGTCCAGGTCCACCGTGGCCGTGATGCGCGTCTCCCGGGTGTTGCGGGTGACGCTCGCCCGGCGGGGCAGGACACAGAGCCGGTGGGCGATGCCGCCCCAGTCCAGCCCGTCCTCGCCGAGGCGCAGGCCCGGGATGCCGATGGCCTCGGCGAGCCGCGTGTCGGTGTCCCGGTCACCCACGACCGCGCTGCGCTCGAGATCCAGCGTGTTCGCGGCGAGGTATCGGGTCAGGAGCCCGGTGGCGGGCTTGCGGCAGGCGCAGCCGTCCGTCTCGAAGTGCGGGCAGATGAACTCCTCGTCGAATGTGATCCCCTGGCTGGCGAACAGCGCGCGCATGTGCTCGTGGGGCACGCGGAAGTCGTCCTCGGGGAAGGACTCGGTGCCGAGGCCGTCCTGGTTGGAGACCAGCACGAAGCGATAGCCCGCCGCCTTCAGGCGCAGCAGCGCCGGGATGACGCCGGGGACGAGGCGCACCTTGTCGAGACGGTCCACCTGCTCGTCGGCAGGCTCCTCGATCAGCGTGCCGTCCCGGTCGACGAACAGGACCCGCAGCCCGCTCATGCGCGCACCGCCTGGCGGTCGAGTGCCGCCAGCAGCCGGTCGTTGTCCGCGGCCTCGCCGATGGTGATGCGCAGGCAGTTCTCGAGGCCCGGTTGGCCGCCGAAGTCCCGCAGCAGCAGGCCGGCGCTGCGGGCGCGGGCGAGGGCATCGGCGCTGTCGCGGAACCGCACCAGCAGGAAGTTGGCGTCGCTCGGCCATACCTTGACGACGCCCGGGCATGCCTCCAGCGCCGCGCGGACCCGCTCGCGCTCGTCGCAGAGAGCGCGGATGCGCTCGGGCATGATGCGGAAAGACTCGTTCACGACTGCGGCGGTGGCTGCCTCCACCGTCGGCGTCGGGATGGCGTAGGGCGGCATCACCTTGCCCAGGAGGCGCACGACGGCGGGCCGGCCGAGGGCGACGCCGCAGCGGGCGCCGGCGAGGCCATAGGCCTTCGACAGGGTCCGCAGCACCACGAGGTTGTCGTGTGCCGCCAGCAGGGCCGGGCAGGGATCCTCGTCGCCGAATTCCACGTAGGCCGCATCCAGCACCACCAGCCCGCGGCCGGCGAGCCCCTCGCAGAGCCCGGCGATCGTTGCCGGGGGGAAGCTGTTGCCCGTGGGGTTGTTGGGCGAGGTCAGGAACAACAGACGGCAGCGTTCGTCCCAGCCCGCCAGGATGCTCTCCGCATCGATGCGGAATTCCGGGACGAGCAGCGGCACCCGCCGCACGCCTGCGTTCTGGATGTCGGCGTAGACCTGATACATGCCGAAAGTCGGCGGGCAGATCACGACGTCGTCCAGTCCGGGGCGGCAGAAGCAGCGGATCAGCAGGTCGATCGCCTCGCTGGTCCCGCGGGTGACGAAGGTCTCCTCCGGGCTGGCCCCGTAGTGGTCGGCGAGCAGGGCGGTCAGCGCGCCCGGCCGGGCCTCGGGATAGCGGTTCAGGCCACGCTCGCTCGCGTCCCCGCCCGCACGCCAGGGCGCCTCGTTGGCGTTGAGACGCACGGCGTCCGGCGCATAGCCGGCCGGCTCGTACGCTTGCAGCGCCCGGATCTCCGGCCGCGCGAGTGCGAGCACCGCGTCGCTCATGCGACCGTCCGCCGGCGTATTTTCTCGAGGCGCAGCGTGACCGCCCGCGCATGGGCGTCCAGCCCCTCGAGGCCCGCCAGGGTCACGGCGGTGGGGCCGAGCCCCTCCAGCCCGGCCGCAGTCAGCTCCTGCACCGTCATGTGGCGCAGGAACTGGTCGACGCCGAGACCGCTGTAGGTGCGGGCGTAACCATAGGTGGGCAGCACGTGGTTGGTGCCGCTGCAGTAATCACCCATGGACTCGGGCGTCCATGGGCCCAGGAACACCGAACCGGCATTGCGGATGCGGGGCAGCCAGCTGCGGGCGTCCGCCGCCTGCACGATCAGGTGCTCCGGCGCATACGCGTTGCTGACCCGCACGGCCTCGGCCAGGTCCTCGACGATGATGACGGCGCTGTGGGACAGGGCCTCGCGCACGATGCTGCCCCGGCCCAGCGCCGCGGTCTGTTCTTCGAGCGCGGCGGCAACGGCTTCAGCCAGCGCGGCGTCCGGCGTCACCAGGAAGACCTGGGAATCCGGGCCGTGTTCCGCCTGGGACAGCAGGTCCGAGGCCACGAACGCCGGGTCCGCGTCGCCGTCGGCGATGACCAGCACCTCGGAGGGTCCCGCCGGCATGTCCAGGGCGGCGCCGTCCGGGTCCGCGGCCACCAGGCTCTTGGCCGCCGTGACCCAGGCGTTGCCGGGGCCGAAGATCTTGTTCACCCGCGGGACGGATTCGGTGCCGTAGGCCATGGCGGCGACCGCCTGCGCCCCGCCCATGCGGTAGACGGCGGTGGCACCGGAGCGCCGTGCGGCCACCAGCACCGCCGGGTCCGCCGTGCCGTCCGGGCGCGGCGGCGTGCATAGGATGCGCTCCGGGCACCCGGCGATCGTCGCCGGCACGGCCAGCATGATGGCGGCGGAGGGCAGGGGAGCCGTACCGGCCGGCACGTACAGCCCGACCGCGTCCAGGGGATGGCTGAGCCGCTCGCAGACCACGCCCGGCGCGGTCTCCACCCGCACCGGCTGCGGCAGCTGGGCGCGATGGAAGCTCTCGACGGTCTCGATGGCACGGTCGATGGCGGCGACCGCCTCGCGGCCGAGCCCAGCCTCGGCGGCCGCGAAGGCTTCCTCCGGCACGCGCGGTTCGTCGACGTCGGCGCGGTCCAGCTCGCGGGTCAGGCGGCGCACGGCGGCATCGCCGTCGGCGCGCACCGCGGCCAGTATCTCGCGCACGGTGGCATCCACCGAGGCGCCGGCTGCGACCGCCGGCCGTCTGAGCAGGTCCTCGCGCTTCGCATCGTCGAGATCTTTCCATCGATAAAGGGTCAGGGACATGGTCGGCTCCGTTTTCGGTGGACTCCGCGTCAGGCGAGCATCTTCTCGACCGGCAGCACCAGCATGGCGCTGGCGCCGGCCTCCTTCAGGTTCTCGAGGGTCTCCCAGAATACATTCTCGCGGCATACCGCATGCACGGCCACACGGTCCTCGCGCCCCTCCAGAGGCAGGATGGTGGGCGCCTCGGATCCCGGCAGCAGCCGCGTGATCTCGGCCAGCGCGCTGCGCGGCGCATGCAGCATGATGTACTTGCTCTCGCGCACCTGCTGCACGCCCTCGATGCGCATCAGCAGGCGCTCGATCCACTCGATCTTCGCCGGCGGCAGTTCGGCGGCGGTGCGGATCAGGGCCGCCTCGCTCTCGAGCACGGTCTCCACCTCGCGCAGCTGATTGGCGGCGAGGGTAGAGCCGGTCGACACCAGGTCGCAGATGAAGTCGGCCCGTCCCAGCCGGGGGGCGATCTCCACCGCGCCGGAGAAGTGGACGATCTCGGCGTCGATGCCGGCCTCGCGCAGAAAACCCGCGAGGACCCCCGGGTAGCTGGTCGCGATGCGCCGGCCGGCGAGGGAGGCCGGGCCCTCGTAGGGCAGGTCGTCGGGAGCGGCGATGCACAGCCGGCAGTGGCCGAAGTCCAGCCCGCGGATGACTTCGAAGTTGGACAGGGCTCCATTGCCGTCGCCGTGCAGACGCTTCTCGTGGATCACGTTCAGCCCCGCGATGCCCAGGTCGCAGACGTCGTCGGCGACCAGGCCCGGGATGTCGTCGTCGCGCACCAGCAGGATATCGATGGGCATGTTCTCGCCGAAGCAGAACAACTGGTCCTTGCTCTGGGTGTACTTCAGTCCGCACCGGGACAGCAGATCGAGACAGTGCTCGGTCAGACGGCCGGATTTCTGGATGGCGATCTTCAGCCGCGGGATTTCGCTCTGCATTCGGGGTTCCTCGGGGAGGCGCTTCGGCGGCTCCGTGTCAGTCCTTGCGGGTTCGCTCCAGCGCCGTGCGGTAGCCGCCGAAACCGTCGGCGAGAAACCGCGCCACCCGACCGATGGTCGTCACGCTGACGCCGGTCAGCTCGTTGATCCGGCGATAGGGCAGGCCTTCGTCGAGCAGTTGCACCACACGCCAGCGGTCGACGAGTGCCTGCAGTTCGGCAGGGGTGCACAGGTCGGCGAGCAGGGCGCGCATCTCGTCGGCGCCGCGCATCGCGACCAGTGCCTCGCACAGCGCCGCCTGCTCGCGCGCCGCCCGGCGCGCACTCGTCTCGCGGTTGGGTTTCATGCCGTACCAATGTATTAACGTGTTAATACACTAATGCAAATCGGAGGTCCGGTCAACACGGTCTGCGGCGCCCCATGCGGACGGCGGCAACGATTTCTGCTGTAACCAAACAACGGTTGACGAGGGCCGCGGGCGGCCACTATAGTCGCCGCTACTCATCGAGACCGGCTGAGGGAAGGGCCCGAAGAAGCCGGGGCAACCTTCAGGCCTAACCAGCCTGAAAAGGTGCCAACTCCTGCGGCAGCACGAAAACGGTGCTGAGCGAAAGATGAGTGTCCGAGCAGCGGTAGCGATACCGATGGGCGAGGCACCTTCCTCGAGTTCTCCGCAGATTGGCCGCCTGAGTGCCGGGCCCGCGATCAGGACGGAGAACATCCATGACACAAGGCCCCCAGAGTGCAACCCAGGCTGTGCGCGCGGCGCTGGAATCCGATGCCCAGCACGGCGCGGTCGTCCCGCCGCTGCACCTGTCTTCCAATTACACCTTCGAGGGTTTCGGCCGGCCGCGTCAGTACGACTACACGCGCAGCGGCAACCCCACGCGCGACGCCCTCGGCCGGGCGCTGACGGAACTGGAGGGCGGCGCGGGCGCCGTCGTGACCGCGTCCGGGATGTCGGCCATTACGCTGGTCTGCCAGCTGCTCAAGCCGGGCGATCTGCTGATCGCGCCCCACGACTGCTATGGCGGCAGCTTCCGGCTGTTCCGCAATCTCGCGGACCGCGGTGCCTTCGACCTGGAGTTCGTCGACCAGACCGACGTCCGCGCGCTGGA
>Ga0209936_1000340_pt1 | contig 29271 bp, 27 predicted proteins | sample SalPonR1_A_D1_MG_FD_185694 | JGI IMG/M metagenome (GOLD analysis project Ga0209936, IMG submission 185694) | Salt pond soil microbial communities from South San Francisco under conditions of wetland restoration - Salt Pond MetaG R1_A_D1_MG... ...
CTAAGGGAAAAGCGCCTCCACCTACTTTAGCTATATCTTTTTCCACTTCAACCCTAAACTCATTACTTAATTCACTACTTTGGATTAAATCATAAACTTTCTCAGCTTTCTTCTTTATGTTATCAAGATCTTCAGTAAGCATTTTCAAAGTAGGTATATTCTCTCTAGCCTTATCTATATTTTTATATTCTTTTAAAGTTGCTTCCAGAGAAGCAAGAGTAAATTTATCTACTCTTAAGGCTCTTGTCATCGGATTCTTTTTCATTTTATCAATATATTTTTTCTTACCGACAATAATCCCAGCCTGAGGGCCACCAAGTAATTTATCTCCACTAAAAGTAACAACATCTGCCCCTGCTTTAACTCTTTTTTGAACAGTTGGCTCATAATTAAATCCATCCTTAGTTAAATCCACCAAAATACCACTACCCAGATCATCCATTACAGGTAAATCGTGTTTATGTGCATATTCAACAAGATCTTTCAGTTCGACCCCTTTAGTAAAACCAACAACTTTATAATTGCTTGTATGTACTTTAAGTAATAAACCAGTATTTTCAGTTATAGCATTAATATAATCTTTTAAATAAACTTTATTGGTAGCACCTATTTCAACAAGTTTAGCTCCACTTCTTTCCATAACATCAGGGATCCGAAATGAACCACCGATTTCTACTAATTCACCTCTAGGAATTATTACTTCTTTTCCCTCAGCAATCGTATTAAGAGCTAGCAATACTGCAGCTGCATTATTATTTACAACCATAGCAGTTTCTGCTCCTGTTAACTCCTGTAGCAATCCTGTCACATTATTATAACGTGAACCTCTTTCTCCACTCTTTCTATCTATTTCCAGAGTAGAATAATTACGGGCTACCTCAGTCAAAGATTGAATCGCTGACTCTGACAATAATGATCTTCCCAAATTTGTATGAACTATAACCCCGGTTCCATTAATTGCAGGAGCCAGATTAGGCTGAGACCACTTTATTAGATAATTTTCAACTCTTTCAATAATTACTTCCTTATTTAGATCATAATCTTTCAACTCCATATCTGAGCTATTTAAAATATCATTTCTGATTTCATCTGTAACCACTCTAATTCCATCTAAAACTACCTGTCTGGAAAATTCATTTATAAAATTTTTTACCCTATCAGTATCCAGCAGGTCATTTACAGCAGGAATCTTACTTAATAATTTCTGTTTCATATTTTTCACCTTCCCAAAATATTACTTCTCTATAATTTTATCAAAAATATGAAAATACTACAAATACAAATAAAAAGAGGCAGGGTATTAACCCAACCTCATAAATAATTTATTAAATTAAATTAATATCTAGCAACTTCCTCCAGAACCAGTATCAGAAATATAGTCATTATTGATTAAAACTTTTCTTGCTTTTTCAGTATCTTCTTCTGCTACCAGAATTACCGGGCCTGTACAACCCATTCCTGTTTCAGCATAAATACCTTCTTTCCAGAGAGAATTTTTTGCGTCATCAATAGTTAATATATCCAGACCGGGAATTTCTTCATTTGTTGTCTTAGCAGGTGGCGCCTCAACTTCTTCAACACTAGCATCAGAACTCTGTTCAGATTCAACTTCTTCCAAAATTTCATTCAAACCTGCTTTTCTTGCCTTTTCCATTTCTTTATTAATTTTTTGCTTAATTTTGCCCTGAGAAGCCATTGCCGCATACTTAATAGCATTAGCAATTACAGGTGCACCAGAAGCTCGAGAGATAATGCAAATCAATTTATCATAATCTTTACCAACCCCTGGGCCATATCCATAACCACTGGCTTCATAACCACCACCAGTTGTATAAGCAGAGAACATTTTCATTAACATATTACCGGTAAGAGTATCAGTAACCATAATATCAGGTGTGCCCTGTAAAAGGTCATTCCCGCGCATTACTACTCCCCCGTCTTCTCTTGCTGATTTAGCAAAATTTATTTTATAACCATTTTCATCTAATTCGCTTAATTTCTGTTCTACAAGTCTGGCTCCCTCAATATTTAAAATACCCAATGAAGGATTTTCATCACCAAGAGCTCTGGCAGTAGCCAATCCATAAACAGCATTTTTTACCATAGAAGCAACTCTTTTTGTTGCTGAAGTCCCAGTAGTAGTTGCAAGATACATTTCTTTACCAATTCCTGGAGTTTTTACTTTTCCTACAGTAGAAACACCTAGAGGAAAATTATAATGGAGAGTTACTGCACCATCCAAATCTCCATTTTCCAACATTTCATCCATCTTATCATGAGCTTCTTCCAAATTAGAGGCTGGAATTAGATTAAGGTCTGTTTCTACACCTTCACCAATTAAGACTATTTCTATTCCAGAAAATTTATCTTTTGCCAGTTCCGCGCCTTTAATCAACTCTCCAGGGCCATGTTCACTACCTAAAATAGTCAATCCAATTTTTGCTTTTGATCCAAAATCCCCGGTTTCTATTGCATCAGCTAATTGATTAAAAACCTGGGCAACCTTTTTTTGGCTTGGATTAGTCATATTTTCACCTCGCTTTATATATTTATTCAGCTAGTAAATTTTCTGCCATGTTACGCATTGCATCAGCGATCATTGATTTTATTTCTTCTTCATTTACATTATTATCTTTTTTAGATTTAGTTTCTCCAGTATTTTCTTCGATTACAAAAGAAACTCCATCAAAAAGATTGGTCATTCTTCCTAAAAATAGACTTCCTTTGCCAATAATCATAGACCTTTTCATTTCACCATTATTTATCATCTCACGAGCATGACCGACAAAAGGTACTCCTGAAGGAATGTGACCCTGTGTTGGAGCAAAACCAGGCATACCATGTTCATTTACAAAATTCATAAGATCTTTTTTCTCCAGATCTCCTCTTTTTACACCAAGAGCAGCTATCATTTTATAATTAGATTGAGGTACATCTCCTGCACCAGCTGGTTTGGTAATTTCAGGGTTTTGCATTTCTACAGAATATTTATCTATATCAGCAATTCCAAGATCATTATTATCTAAAGGCTCAGTAACTAAAGATGAAATTACAGCCTGTGGTGATGAACCAGTACCAATTTTATGTCTTCCCACTATATCAGTTCTAATTACTGGATTTTCGCCATCATTTTTAGATATTAAAACTGCAAATCCACCTAAGGTATCTTCCATAATTGGCATATCATTTTTAACATGATCTTTTCCATTCATTCCAAGCTTAGCAACAGAACCGCCAGCTAAAACAACAACATTATCATAAATACCGGATTTTACAAGGCCAGCAGCATTTACTATTGCATGAGCAGGAGCAGCACAAAAACTTCTTACATCTGAACCAGTTGCATTTACACAACCAGCCATTTCTCCAATAGCTTTTGCAAAATTACCGCCACCACGCTGGTTAATATCTCCACATGCTTCTTCAGAACATTCTAAAATATAGTCTATATCAGCCATATCTATCTCATGTTTTTTCTCAAGATTCTTTAAAGCCAGAACCCCTGAAGCTTTAGCCATTAAATTTTCAAAAATAGTATGGGCATTTAAATTTACATCAGTTTCATGAGCCTGTTTAACACATCCAACTATCTCACTATCCATCTTAAGAGGCTCAGCTTTATGGGCATCAACCAAATCTTTTATTTCTTCAAATTCTTCTCCTTCACCTAATTCAATATCCATTTCACTTAAAATAGGATGATTAGAAATAATCTCTTTTGCTTTTTTAGTATAAGCAGGTGTTAATTTTACTAAGTCAAAAGTATCAACATATTTAACCAAAGCATAAAATTCATCTTCAGGCATTATTTCTCCCAGACGACCGTATCTTTCATTATCTGCAAAATTATCTTCATCATACCAGGGAGTATCTATCTCATCTAATTCATCTGGTAACATATTTCCAATATAGCATTGATTGGGAGCATACTGCACCACTTCATCAAAATTACGTAAGTGATCATCAATTGCTTTTAAATAATCATCATCTGGATTTTTATCTCTTGTTGTAGTTTGAGTTGAACCTGCTTCTTCTAATGTGTTTGGAGCATGAACTAAAACATAACTGGAACCTTTTATTACTGGAAAATCCATTTTTACACCTCCATAAAAATTTTATATTTATTATAGTTAAAAGAGACTGTGCTAGAAAAGGCACAGCCTCATATTTTGTATTTATTCTTTTTCAAAAACAGTCTGTTCATCAATTTCTGTTTGTAATGCTTTTAGACTTCGTTCCACTATTTCTCTTCTTATTTTTTTCTCTTTTTCTTTAGCCTTATCTGGATCTCCTAAAGGATAAGGAATAGCAACAGCTGGAACAATTCTATTTGCTCCTACTGTTTTAGAAATAGGAACTACTGTGGCCACATGAACAACCGGAAGACCGGCTCTTTCAATTTCTTTCACCATTGTTGCACCGCAACGTGTACAGGTACCTCAAGTAGAGGTAAGTATTACTGCCTGAACACCATCACCTAAAAGCTTTTCTGCAATCTCTTGAGCATAAGCTTTAGCATTTGCAACTGAGGTTCCATTACCAACAGTAGCATAAAATTTATTATGAAGTTTGCCAATTACACCTTCATCTTCTAAATCACGCATTACATCTACCGGTAATACACGATCAGGATCTTCGTTTGCATAAACAGGGTCATAACCACCATGAGCAGTTTCATGACAATCAGAAGTTAAATCTACATATTCTGATATATCATATTCCCCATATTTTGATGCACTTGAAGATTCAATATGATCAGGATTACCTTTTGGCACTATACCTCCTGAAGTTACTAAAGCAACTTTAGTATCAGCCATATTTTCAATAGGATCTAAAGGATCTACTCTATCAAAATCAGGCATTGGATATTCAGTTTCAAAATCTTCCTCATTAATTTTCTTAAGAAGCATATCAACAGCTCTTTTAGCTCCTCTTTTATCAGCAAATTCATTAACTCTTAAATTTCTAGGTAAATATCCTTCTTCTTCAGGACGTCCTAAATCACCATCTTTTTCAATAAAACTTGTTATCAAATTCACCATGTCAGGTATAGCATTTCTCATACCTGCCGCTGAATTAGTTGTTTCCACAAAATATGCATAATTTTTATACATATCATAACCTGGATTTTCTGGATAAAGTCCAGAAATTACGGGAATATCTAATTCCTCATTTGCAATTTCAGCAACTCCACCACAGGCCATTCCATAACGGCCAGCATTGAAAGCAGGACCTGCCAGGACTAAATCAGGTTTAACCTCACTTAGTACCTTTTTTATTTCTTTTTTAGCATCTTCAGTATTTTCATTAAAATAGCTGTCACCACAAATAATAGTTTTTACTATTTCAGCTTTTTCACCAAGAGCATTATTAAATGCATTACCTGGACCTACTGGTCCATCTTCAGTTCTAGGTGGAATATTAGCTTTTTCTTCTCCACCAATTTGGCCAAAAAACTGATTTATATAATGTACAATCTTTATTTTGTTATTCATAACTTCACCCCCAACTGGGACAATTTATTTTAAGCATGTTCAGAATACATTTCACGATATTTTTTAGTTTCTTCTACAATATCATCTACATCAAGAACCATTTCCATCATACTAATTTGTTCTTCATAAACATCATCATCAATTTCAGACTTTACTTCTGGTTCAAAAACATGATAACACGCGAGCCCTAACTGGACTCCAGCCAATGGACCTGCAAAAGTTGGGTCACCGTTTGTAACGGTTTCACATGCCAGACCTGAAGCTTCTGCTTCAGCACCACCGAGAATAACCATAAGATTTTCTTTTCCATGTTCCTCGGCTAATTCTTTAATTCTGGCCTGATTTTCCAGATCCATAGCTCCTGCGCTTGTTCAGACGAAACATTCAGTTGTTGTAAAAACTACTTCTGCATCAGTAGTTTCAATACATTCCTTGATTGCAGGACCGGGAATTCCATCACGGTCTCCAAGGATTGCTACTTTTTTTCCTTCAAACATTTAAGCCACCTCCATATATTTTTTTAATATCCTCTAGCTGTTAAATTATGAAAACCAAGTTCATTTGTTGAACCTGTAATTGCCTGAATTTCAACAGTAATACTTCCATCTTCATTTAAGCTTCCATCAAAACCACCGGCAATCACATCTGCAAATTTTTGATGACCTATTACTTTATCCATTTTAGGAAGATTAACAGTCATATTTGCATTACCAGCAGTTACAACTGCATCTGCATTAGGTGTTGCATCTGCAAGTGATTGAGAAGCACCATCTCTACCGGCAAATTCATCAGTAATCAGAACAGTTTTAATCCCTTTTTCTTCAAGATTGTTACAATTCATTATTAAATCAGCATCAGGATTACCAAAGCCTTCTTCTGATACTATTGCAGCATCAATACCCATTTGTTCTGCTAATTTAGCAACATAATTTGATGATCTTTCTTTATCTCCAAGAGTAACATTTTCATTTGTAATTATTACTCCCATAAAGTTAATATCTTTTCCATGTCTTTTATAAAGTTCTTCAATTACTGGATTATTTTGATGAACAATTGTTGCATTTTTATCACAGGCTGATACACAATTACCACTAATTATAGCTCCATCCATAACTTCAGTTGGAGAAATTATAGTTGGAATAATTTCTTTAACATCAACTCCATAAACATAAGTATCATGAAGTAATCCCTGACTCTGGAGCATATACACATAGCCAACTTTTGGTAATTCAGGATATTCTTCAGCTGCTTCTAAAAATGGTTTATGCTCATATGTTTCTACTTCATCAGCTTCTATATCTCTAGCACATTCTCCTAAATAAGAAGCTGCTTTTAAACCAGCCATTCTTAAAATTTCTTCATGTTCATGTTGTTCAATATCTTCTTCAACTTCACAGGTAATAACCAAATTATTATATTTTGAAAATGGAGTATAATCTGCCCCAGGGCCAGACATATCTACAATACCTTCCTGAAATCCTACTATTTTACCAGTAGTCATCACAGTAGCACCCTTAAGAGCAAGAGTTTTTCCCTCTCCAACCATTTTATTATCACTAATAAATCCAGGGAAAATACCTCCATCTCCATCAACTTTTACTCTTGGTTCAATGACATCCTTTACCGGAATAATCCTAACATTATCTCCCGGTCTAACTATATTTAGTTCAATTGAAGTAATTCTATCATCAGCTATCTCAGCTAATAAGTCATCTTTGTTTACTTTTAAAATACCATTATCAATCTCAGTATTTTTAGCAAATTGGATGTCATCTATTTCTATTTTACCTAATTCAAGTTTCATCTTTTCACCTCCTGCGGCTAGAACTTTTAAATAAGTTCTTTTATTGCCTCTTCTATAGCATCGCGGTCTACATCTTCACCACTTAAATGTTCTTTCTTTTCTCCATCTTTATAAAGTACAATAGAAGGTAAACCAAGGACCTGTTGACCCATTGCCAGACGACGATTACCTTTAATATTAAGTTTACAGAACTTAACATCATCACCATACTCTTCAGCCAAATCTTCAACATCAGGCATTAGATCAAGACAGAGATCACAGTTCTCCCCCCAGAAATCTACTAATACAACACCATCAGATTCTAATACTTCCTCATCAAAGTTATCTTTGTTTAACTCTAACATTTTTTCACCTCCTTTTATAAGTTAGTTTTTTACCTCTTCAAGGTTTTCAATTGTAACTTCTTTTACATCTTCAATCATAGGATTAACTAATCTTTCCTTGACTTCACCATCTTCAATCTTAAGAATAGTAGGAATCTCTTCTACATTATAACGGTCAGTAATCAATTTATTTTTATAAGTATCAATCTTTACCATTTTATATCCCCTGTCTTCAAGACCAAGCTCTTCAAGCTTACCTATTGTTTCTATACTTTCATTATCAGTAGGACTCCAGAAAGAAACTATAACAGGTTTAGCACTTTCAACAACATTTTCCTGCCAGTATTCTTCAGCTTCTAGATAACTTTGAGCCATGACAGCTGCAGTAGCGCCATCACCAGCAGCAGTTATAACCTGACGTACAACCTTTTCTCTAACATCTCCTGCTGCGTATATTCCTGGGATATTTGTTTCCATATTATCATTAGCTTTTATATAATTATTATCATTTAACTCAATTTCAGTATTTTCAAGAAAATCTGTACTTGGAACTCTTCCTACGAAAAAGAATACTCCATCACATTCAAAGTCAGTTTTTTCACCTGTTTTTATATTTTTGACAACTACACTATCCACCAGGCCTTCTCCTTTGATTTCTTCAACAGTAGAATTCCAGAAGAATTCAATTTTATCATTTGCAAAAGCTCTTTCCTGGAATAACTTTTCTGCATCCATAACTCCTTCTTCATGAATTACTACGATAGTAACTTTATCAGCAAATTTTGTTAGATAAATAGCCTCTTCTACAGCAGAATTACCATTACCGATTACAACAACTTCTAATCCTTCGTAAAATTCAGCATCACAGGTAGCACAATAAGAAACTCCTTTTCCTTTAAACTCTTCTTCACCTTTAATACCCAATTTTCTAGGTTCAGCACCTGTGGCCAGAATTACACTTTTAGCAGTATATTCTTTATCTTTAGTTTTTACTATTTTTTCAAAACCATTATTTACAATATCAATTACTTCACCTTTAGCAAATTCAGCATCAAATTTTTCAGCATGTGTTCTAAAATTCTCCATAAGTTCAGGAGCGCTTGTTTCAGGTACTCCTGGATAATTTTCCATTTCTTCATAAGTTGCAACCTGTCCTCCGGTTTTTCTTTTGCTTTCAAGAACCAATGTTTTTAATTTTGAACGAGAACCATAAATAGCTGCAGACATTCCTGCTGGTCCTCCACCAACAATTATCATATCATAATTTTCACTCATTTTATTTCCTCCCTGTATAATTATTTAATGCTTTTAATCCCACTACTAATTAAAGAATGATCTATAACCTGATAATCCTCCAGAATATCAGCTGGATATTCTTTTTCTATTTTATTTTTTTGAAATTGTTTTAATTTTTCTATTGCTTTTTCTATTGTTTTTAAGGACTCATAATTAAGCCCATTATCTTTTTCAATTAAAATTGAACGATAAGGATTTTGAGCAGGTTTTACACTTCCAGCTAAAGGATGGCTAATAAGATTATAACCTTTATGTATAAAATCTCTCACTTTAATCATTACTTGATCCAAATCATCACATAATTTTAATTTAATATCTAAGTCATTTCCTAGATTTTCATCTTCTATTTCTTTTTTTACTAATGGATTATTAGTTACTAGCAAATATTTGCTCACTTATTCCACCCTCTTATATTCTTTAATTAACAGACAAAATATTTTTAATTCTTTTATTTTTTTAAAATAACTAATAGTTTATGAACATTTTCACTAATTAAACAATTAAAAAAGAGCAGCAATGGTTAACTAAACCATTACTACTCTGTCTTTTTAACCTGAGAGATTATTCGGCTTAACCGAATTGCTCCTTCGGTATTAACTATTTTCCAGAGCTGTGTCAGAAAATGGTCCTTTTACCTGAAAGTTTCATTCCTGAATATGGTTTTTACAGAAATTTACCCCTTCGGTACCCAAAAAATTGGGTTTCTCCCATTTACTTCAGCCACAACTATTATTTGTTTGTTATTTTTTTAACATCATTTTCAATTAAATTATAACTAAACTTCTATGAATTGTCAACCAAAAATTAAAATATTTTTTTTATTCTAATACTTCTATCATTTCAGGCTGGAATGTACCCATAACTTTCAATCTAAAGTTCATAATTCTTATTAATAAAAAAGATAGAAAAAAGAATGTTAGTGAACCCAATATACCTGTAATTTCACCTGTACCATAACCCAATGTAGCTAGAGAAAAATTAGTTAAAAAATAACCCCCAATTAAACTAATAATAGGAAAAAGATAAACTATTAATGAAGCTAAAACTAAAGTCTTTTTGCCCAACTCCAATTTAACATAATTCCCCTCTTCGGCTCCCATGGTATTACTAACTTCTACATCTATTTCATCAGTTTCATGGCTGGTGCCCGCCATTCCACAATCTTTATCACATTTACTACAGGCAGAATTTCTAATAACTCTTACTAATACATTTTCTCCTCTTTTTTCAACAACCTGAGCTAACTCTTCCATTAATCTGCCTCCTTTCAAAATCAACTTTATATTTAGTTCTGTTATATTATAACTTAAAAAAATCAAAAAATCAATAAACTGAAAATGCAAAAGCCTCCATATTTCAGGAGGCTTAATAATAACAATCTTAAATTTACTTTACTACAATGTTAATTAGCTTTTTGGGTACAACAATTTCTTTAATTATTTCTTTTCCTGCAATGTATTCCTGTACTTTTTCTTCTTCTTTAGCTTTTTCCTTGAGATCTTCTTCAGAAATATCAGGACTAACATTAATTCTATCTCGTACTTTTCCATTAATTTGAATAACAATAGTAATCTCTTCTTTTTTAAGTGCTTTTTCTTTATAATCTGGCCAATCACATTCATGAATACTTCCTTCATAACCAATTTCATGCCACAATTCTTCAGTCATATGTGGGGCAAAAGGAGCAAGTAGAATAAGAATTTTATATAAACTTTCTTTAATAAGGTTATAATTTATATTTTCACCTTTGTTTAGATATTTATAAATTGTGTTTGTCAATTCCATTATTCTACTTATAGCAGTATTAAAACTGAGTCTTTCTCCTACATCTTCTGTAACATCTTTTATTGTTTGATGTAATTTTCTATATAATTCATTTTCCTGTTTATTAAATTTAGATACATCATATTCAATATTATCAATTTTAGTTAATTCCTGATAATTATCAGAAGCAATTCTCCAGACTCTATTTATAAATCTTTCTGCTCCTTCTACTCCTTCTTCATTCCATTCCAGATCTTTTTCTGGAGGAGCAGCAAAAAGCATAAATAGTCTGGTTACATCAGCTCCGTATTTTTCAAGAATTTCTTTAGGGTCAACTACATTTCCTTTAGATTTTGACATTTTTGCTCCATCTTTTAGAACCATTCCCTGAGCTAACAAATTACTAAATGGTTCTTTATAAGAAACAAGATCCATATCATAAAGAACTTTAGTAAAGAAACGGGCATATAATAAATGGAGTATGGCATGCTCAATTCCACCAATGTATTGATCAACAGGCATCCAACTATCAGCTTTTTCTTTGCTAAAAGGTAATTTATCATTCTTAGAGTCAGCATAACGAAGGAAATACCAGGATGAATCAACAAAAGTATCCATAGTATCTGTTTCTCGGGTTGCCTCTCCCCCACATTTAGGACAGGTAGTATTTACAAAATCATCAACCTCTTTTAAAGGTGATTCACCTGTAGGTTTAAATTCAACATCATGAGGAAGCTCTACTGGTAATTCATCTTCTGGAATGGGTACAACTCCACAATTTTCACAATAAACTACAGGAATTGGAGTACCCCAATATCTCTGACGGGAAATAAGCCAATCTCTAAGACGGTAATTTTTTTCACGATGGCCAATATCATTTTCTTCAAAATAATCAGCTATCTCCTCAAATGCTTCCTCAACACTTAAACCATTATATTCACCTGAGTTTATCAAATGACCATCTTCAGAATAGGCTTCTTCAAGATCTTCCTCTTTTAGTTCTTTTTCTCTATCTTCAGGTTGAATTACAGGTGTAATAGAAATATCATATTTTTTAGCAAAATCAAAGTCACGTTGATCATGTGCCGGAACAGCCATAATAGCTCCTGTTCCATAACTCATTAGAACATAATTACCAATCATAATTGGAATCTTTTTACCAGTCATTGGATTTATTGCATATTCACCGGTAAACATACCTTCTTTTTCTGACTCAGAAGAAGTTCTTTCCTCTTCTTCTTCATTTTTTACTTTTTCCACAAAATTCTCTAGTTCTTCTTTTTTATCACTATTTTTTATAAATTTATCAACTAAAGGATGTTCAGGAGCCAAAACCATATAAGTAGCACCATATATAGTATCAGGTCTTGTTGTAAAAACATCCATTTCTTCATCATAATCTGCAACCTGAAACTTAATTCTTGTTCCTTCACTCCTGCCAATCCAATTTTTTTGCATTAACTTAACTCTTTCAGGCCATTCCTCTAAAATGTCAATATCATCTAAAAGTCGATCAGCATACTCTGTTATCTTAAAAAACCACTGTTCTAATTCCTTTTTCTCAACCTTAGTACCACATCTTTCACAGGCTTCATTTACTACCTGCTCATTGGCAAGAACTGTTTCACAACTTGGACACCAATTTACAGCTGATTCATCTTTATAAGCAAGTCCTTTTTCATACATTTTCAAAAACAACCATTGATTCCATTCATAATAGTCTTTACTGGCAGTAACAACTTCACGATTCCAGTCATAACTTAAACCTAATTCTTTAAGTTGTTTTCTCATTCTTTCTATATTATCCCAGGTCCATTCCTGTGGATGAATATTTCCATGTTTGATTGCTGCATTTTCAGCAGGTAATCCAAATGAGTCAAAACCCATTGGATGAAGAACATCTTTACCCTGCATTCTCTGGTAGCGAGCAATAACATCTCCAATGGAATAAACTCTAACATGTCCCATATGTAAATCTCCTGAAGGATAGGGGAACATTTCTAGAGCATAATATTTCTCTCTTTCATCACCTTTGGCTTCATGAAGTCCCTTTTCTTCCCAAAAATCATGCCACTTTTTTTCTGAATCATTATAATCATAAAATCCTTTCACTTAATTCTACCTCCTTATTTTGTATGAAATTTTCTTATAAAATTAAAAAAACCTCGCTCCTGAATTAACAGGGACGAGGTTTGATTCCCGTGGTACCACCCTAATAGATAGAAATAAACAATTTCTATCCACTCAAACTCTTTAACGCAGAAAACGCAATTAATTACTAAGCTTCACTAATTGGGCTCCAGAGCGAGTTCAGTACAATGCTGATTTTCAGCAAACATCAGCTCTCTTAAAACTATACCTACTACTCTCTTTCAACACCTTTATCTTTTATTTTTCTTTATTATAATAATTAATCAAAATAAAGTCAAGTTATTTTACACTTTCTTCACTACGCAAAATCTTTTCAGCATCAGCCCAGAGTCTTTCAAGTTCATAAAATTCTCTTTCATCTTTGTGAAAAATATGAACAATAAAGTCTGAATAATCCATAAGAATCCAGCGACCTTCATTTTTACCTGCAATTTTTTGAGGAACAAGATCTCTTTCTTCAGCCAATTTATCTTCTATTCCTCTGGCTATAGCTTTTACCTGATTTTCATTATTTCCATCACAGATTACAAAATAATCTGCAATAACTGTTATATCACGAAGATCAAGTATTTCAACATTATTAGCTTTTTTGTCTTCAGCAGCTTCAGAAGCTAAAACAGCTAATTCTTTAATTTCGTTTTCCATATTTTTTTAATCCTCCTTATTAAGAACTACCTTCATTTTCCTTTTCTAAATAATCATGACCAATAATTATCTTAATTTCATTTTTATCTTCTTCTGAATAATTAATTTCTCCACCCAGAAGTTCTTTTATGCCAGAAACTACATTTTTAGCATCTTTATCATAATATTTTATTATTGTCTTTTCATAGTTAAAATTATCAGCATTTCCAATTGTAGAAACAATAAAACCATATTTATTTAAAGTATCTGCTACTTCACCAGCTAAACCTGATTTACCATTTCCATTATATAAGGAAACTTCGTATTTGCTGTTTTGAATATATTCCTTACTTTTAATTAAATTATCAACCAGAATATCTAGTTCTTCATTTTTGGGTACCCAGTAACTAATCCCATTTATGTATTTAGGATTCCCCGGTACCATATCAGTTTCCAATTTATTTAAATTAGTATTTTTGGCTAATTTAACAAAAGGACTTACATCTTTTAAAGGTATATTAGTATTTACAGCATCAGTAACATTACTATAAATATCTGGTAACTTTACAATAATATCAGGACTTAAAATTTTATCCATAACTGCCTCTATAAACTTTTGCTGTCTCTCAATCCTTCCAATATCAGCTTTTATTGGACCTCTATATCTAACATATTCTAAAGATTCTTCACCATCTAAGTGGATATTTTCCCCGGCAGGCAGGTCAATGTTTACTCCTCCTGCTTTATCTACATAATGAAGTGGTTTTTTTATATCTATATTTACACCACCAATTGCATCAATTATCTCTGAAAAACCACTAAAATCTGTTTCTAGGTAATAATCTATTGGTATATTTAAAAAACTTTCCAGAGTTTTATCAGTTAATTCAATACCACCATAAGCATGTGTTGCATTAATTTTACCAGTTCCATGTCCTGGAATTTCTACTTTAGTATCTCTTGGGACAAAAAGCACTCCTATATCTTTAGTTGATAGGTCAACACTGGCAATCATAATTGTATCAGCTCTAGGAGGACCATTTATGGAAGAATCATAACCTACAACCAAAATATTTAATTTAGAAGTAGAAAAAGGATCACTTTTTATTGCACTAAATTTATCATTTACTAAAAAAGAAATTATCATTCCAATTAAGATTAATACAATCACTAAACCAATTAATAAATTTCTTTTATTTTTGATGTCTGCCATTAATTACTTTCCTCCTAAATATTCATTTCTCAACAATAGGGTATTTGGGTGAATAATTTTTTTCTTATTAATATTAAATTTAATACTTTGATCACATACTGCAACTATCAATTGAGATAAATTTCCTTTTGAAATATCTCTTAATTTTCTAACTCCAGGAAATTCTCTATTTGGTTCAATAAAATCTGCTGCAAAAATTATAAGAGCTAATTTGCTCATATCTGGACTACCTATTGTATGATATCTAATTGCTTCTAAAATATCCTTATCTATTATATCATATTTCTTTTTAACAAGAAAGGCTCCAACAGGTGCATGTAAGACCGATGGTATCTTCATCTCTGTTTTATCAATATCACCATTTATTTTTTTAGCATATTTATATAACTCTTTCTGATTTAGTGGTTTTGCATAATCATGTAATAAAGCTGCAGTAATTGTTTTTTTTATATTTACGTTATTCTTTTGAGCAAGTTGAACAGCAACTTCTATAACTCCCTGAGTATGAATGTATCGTTCTTTTGTAAGCCAATTTTTTAATTCATTTTCTAAATTATCCAAATAATCTTTTTGATATTTCAATTTATCACCTTCATTACCCATATATGTTTTTTTCATTAATGAATTTAATAATAGAGTCTGGTGTCATATAGCGAATTGATATTTTATTTTTAATATTTTCTCTAATTAAGGAAGAAGATATATCTATTAAAGAACTATTCATAATATGCAAATTATCTCTATGTGTTTTAAAGAAAACTTTTTTTAATATTTTTTCTAAAGAAAAATTAGGTCTTCTTGCTACAATAAAATTACCATTTTCCATTAAAAATTCAGGTTCTTTCCAGTTTGGAATATCTAGCAGAGAATCTGCACCAATAATAAAATATATCTCTTCATTATATTTATCACTAAAATATCTTAATGTTTCAGCAGTATATGATGGTTCATCCTTATTTATTTCCCAATTTGAAATAATAAAATGTTCATTATCTTCTATTGCCAATTTAACCATTTGTAATCTTAATTTTGCAGTAGTTAAATTTTGATTGTTTTTATGAGGAGGATTCCCGGCCGGCATAAAAATAACTTTACTCAAATCATATCTATTATAAGCCTGCTCTGCAATAATCAAATGTCCTATATGTATTGGATCAAAAGTACCTCCAAATATAGCAATTGCCATCCTTAAAACTCCTTTATATATAATAATATTATAATAAAACTAAAAATTCAATTCAAGATAAGTTTCTATTTAAGTATGTTGCTTTATTTCACTATATTAGTTATAATTAAAACAAATAATGATACTAATAATAAATCAAAGGAGGAAAATCTATGATTCATGCAGTAAATGGTAATGAACCTCAAATTGAAAAAGATGTTTTTATAGCAGAAGGTAGTAAAATTATTGGTGATGTATATATAAAAAGTGGTGCCAGCATTTGGTTTAATTCAATAATTAGGGGAGATCTTGGGCCAATTAAAATTGGTAAAAAAACTAATATACAGGAAAATTCAACCCTACATATTGATGCTGGCTCTCCTTTGATAATTGGTGATAATGTTACAGTCGGTCATAATGCAGTTTTACATGGCTGTACTGTAAACAATAATTGTATTATTGGAATGGGAGCTATAATTTTAAATAATGCAGATATTGGTGAAAATTCTATAATTGGAGCTGGTGCTCTTGTTCCTGAAGATGCAGAAATACCTGAAGGAAGCTTAGTTTTAGGTATGCCAGCAAAAGTTAAGAGAAATTTAAATAATAAAGAGATTGAAAGTATTCAGGAATCTGCTGACCATTATTATCAATTATCACAAAAATATATTAACGAAAAATAAGAGGCAGTCTCCTGCCTCTTTGCTTTTATTTTTTATTACTTTTTAACTCTTCCAAACTGATCTTATCATTTAGAAACATATTAACTGATCTATCAAGAAATTCATTAAAATTCATATCATCCTGTATTAATTTTTTCATAAGTTTTTTATGTTTTTCTTTATCCATATGAAAGGTGGATCTTTCCATTCTCATAAATAAAGCCCCCTTTTAATTTTTCTTTTTCATCCACATTCCCCAATCTTCTTCCTGTTCTTTGGGATTTATTTTATCATCAAGATAAAGATCAATTAAAAGATCAATAAATTCATCAAAATCAATATCTTCATCTTTTAGAATTTTTTTTACTTCTTTGTGAGTTTTTTCTGGTATACGATAAGCCAAACGTCTGCTCATTTATTACCCTCCTTTAATTATGTAAATCAAAAATTTACAAATCAAAATAAAAAAATATAATAACTTCCTGTAAAGACTTAATTTATTATTTTACAATCAATACTAAATATAATAATATCACATATTTAACTTTTTTTCAATCATCTTATTCACTATCATTTCCGCCATTATCTCCCTGAGCCTCATTTAAGGCATCTTTGGTAGAAGAAAAAATATAATCATTTGCTTTAAAAACATCTTCTTTATTTATTTCATTCAAAATCCCACTATCCTCTAAATATTTATACAACTTATCATTAATGCCACTGAAAAGGACTCTTCCTCCATTTTTTTGTACTCGAGCAATAAATTTTTTTAATTCATTAAGAGATGTGATATCAATAGTCTCAATATCTCTCATTCTAATTATAAAATCTGTTTCTTTTATAAAACTCTCATCAAGTTCCTGTTTTAAATTTTTTGCAGAATGAAAATGAACATTACCACCAATATTTATAATAATACATTCATTTTCTTTAACATCATGAATGGCTTTATGAGAAAATTCCTCATCTTTTTCTGATTGATAATCAATGTGGGTATAATCAATATCACTTGTATTTCTTAATACAAGTATAATAGATACTAAAACTCCAAAATAAATAGCATAATCCAATCTTGGTAAGAGAATAGTTGTAATAAATGTAGCAATAAATATCATAGCATCAAAATCTGTTGTTTTAAAAGTTCTGCTTATCTTTTCAAAATCAATCATCCCAATTGCTACTATAATTACAATCCCAGCCAAACTGGAAACAGGAATAAATTTTACTAAAGGTGAAAATAATAATAAAAAGATAATAAAAAATATTGCTGTTATAAACTCAGATAATCTTGTCTTTGCCCCGGCATCATAATTAATAAATGAGTTTGTAAAAGAACCCGTAATTGCAAAGGAATTAAAAAAGGAACAGACTACATTTGTTATCCCCTGACTTATAAACTCTCTATTCATATTTATCTTATCTTTTGATCTACCACCAAGTGATTTAACAATTGATGTAACCTGAATAAAACCAAGTATAGATAAAGAAAGTGCCGAACTAGCCAGATCTCTTATAGTAGAAAAATTTAAATTAATCATATTAAATTTTGGTAATGAAGAATCAAAATTATTTACAACTTCTACCTGATTATTAAAATCAAATAAATAAGTTACAATCATTACTATTATTACAGAAATTAAATATTGTGGTAATTGTGGCTTATAATTTTGTAATAATAAAATTATTGCTATAGTCAATATTCCTAATAATAAAGAATAATAATTTGTTTTATCTAAATTAATTATAAAATTATACATAGTAGTAAAAAAATTAACTCCATTACCGGCTTCTATTCCAAAAAAATTACTTAATTGACCAGCACCTATAATCAATGAAATACCACTTGTTAGTCCAACTACTACCGGATGAGAAATATAACTTACAAGTTTTCCTAATTTCATAAAAGCCATTAATAGCTGAAAAACTCCAATAAGAAATGTTAAAAGAAAAATAAATTGTAAATAATTTTCTCCATTATATTGACTTAAGGTACTAGAAATAGCTATTGCCATAACATTAGTAGGACCAACAACAAGATAATCAGAAATCCCAAAAATACTGGATACAATCATAGAAACTATAGAAGTATATATTCCATAAACAGGATTAATCCCAATAATCAAAGCATAAGCCATGTTTTGTGGTAAAGCAACCGCCCCAACTGTTAAACCTGCTATTAGATCCTTTTTGAATTTATTTAGTTCATAGTTTTTAAAATCATTTATTAAATTAGAAAACACTGTATATTGCCTCCCAAAAATCATATATTATCTGGTTAATATTTATTAGTAATATAAGAATTAATTAATTTAAAGGTATTTTTTAAACCTTCAACATGAGTTCTTTCATAACCATGAGAAGCAAAAACTCCTGGACCAATCAAACCATGTTTTATATCAAAACCTGAACGTAAAGTAACATCAACATCTGAGCCATAATGTGGATAAATATCAACTGCAAAATTTAATTCTTTATCTTCAGCTATATTAATTAAATTAGTTGTTAAATCATAATCATAAGGCCCACCTGAATCCTTAGCACAAATGGAAACTTTATGTTCATCAGTTTCTAAATCATCTCCAACTGCTCCCATATCAACTGATATCATTTCTACAATATCTTCTGGTATACCTGCTGCTCCACCATGTCCCACTTCTTCATAACTGGTAAATACAAGATATATTTTTCTATTTAAAGAAATTTCATTTTCTTTTAAATAATGAGCTAATTCCATTAAAATCCCGGCACTTGCTTTATCATCTAAATGTCTGCTTTTTATATAACCACTTTCAGTTACTACTGTTCTAGGATCAAAACTAATGAAATCTCCTGTTCTTATTCCAAGTTCTTCCACATCTTCTTTAGAATCCACTACTTCATCTAAAACTATTTCAAGACTCTTATTATCTCTTTTTATATCTTCTATATTTTTATGAACATGAGTTGATGCTTTTTCTAATTGAATTGTAGCTGTATATTCTTTTCCATCTCTAGTATGTATTATACAATTTTCCTGTTCAATATTATTAGCAGGATATCCGCCTATTTTAGTAAAACGAAGTTTGCCATTATCTTTAATAGCTCTAACCATAGCTCCTAATGTATCAACATGAGCTGCTAAAACAAGTGGACTACCCTTTCCTCCAACTTCAACAATTACTGACCCTTTATTAGTAACTTGAGGTTCATAACCCATATTATAAAATTCTTCTTTAAGATATTTTTCGGTTTTTTTAGTAAAACCAGAAGGACTTGGCAACTCACATAAATCTACTACATAATCAACAATATTATCAATATTTTCTTTTTTCATTTATTCCACCTCATCTTTTAAATTTTTAGAAATAACTTTGTCAGAATTATTATTTAAATGAATACTTTGAGTAGGATAGGCAAGTTCAATATTCAATTCTTCAAATTTCTTTTTGATTCCTAAATTAATTTCTTCCTGAATATCCATATATACTTTGTAATCACTATCTTTAACATAATAAACTGCTTCAAATATAAGACTAAAATCCCCATAACTACTAAAATGAGCCCTATCAAAAGTAGTTTTCTCAACATTATTAATTATATTTTCTATAATTCCGGGAATTTCTTTGACTTTTTCTAAAGGAGTTGAATAAACAACACCTATTTTGAAATTAATCCGTCTTTCTTTCATTTTACCATAATTACTTATTCTTGAATTAGTTAAATCATTATTAGAAAATACTAATTCTTCTCCACTTAGACTTTTTATTCTGGTTGTTTTTAAACCTATATGTTCTACTGTACCTTTATGTTCACCAATTATAATAAAATCTCCAATATCAAATGGTCTATCAAAAAAGATAGTAAAATAACTAAAAATATCAGCCAGAACTTTTTGAGATGCAAAAGCTATAGCAATACCACTAATACCTAAACCAGTAAGTAAACCAGCAACTTCAATATCCATATTTTCTAATAATACTATTAAACCTATGATCCAGATAAAAATTCTAATAATCATAATTATAAATTGCAACATTTTACTTTGATAAACATCTTTTTGTTTTTTATTCCAGTATTTTTTCAAACTATAAATAAGAAGTTCCTGAATAATCTGGATAATATAAAATAAAGCAGCTGCAAATAAAATCATTTCCAAAATTCTATGAATAAGATTACTAAAATCCAATCTTATAAAAGCAATATAAAAAAGCAAAATATTAACTAAGGGAAAAATTTTATTTTGTAATATATCATCTACAAAATTAGCAAGATTTTCAGAAATTTTTTTCAGATATTTAGTCAAATTATCCCAAAAATATATTCTAAATACTTTTAAAAATAAATTACCAATAATTATTATTAAAAATGAAATTAAATAATTATAAATAGAATTATTAAAAACAATATATTCTAAATTCTCCATAATAAAACCTCCAAATATTATTTTCTAAATAATATTCAATATTATCATATCATATATATAAGCAAGAAAAAAGCTGCAAAAAATAAATTTTGCAGCAGGCTAAACCATTAACTATTTATTTTAACTTTAATTTTTGGGATCAAGAGCATCACGTAGACCGTCACCAAATAAATTAAATCCTAAAACAGTTAAAATAATTGCAATCCCAGGAAAAACTCCCCACCACCATTGTCCATTTTTTAAATATCCCTGACCTGCAGAAATCATATATCCCCAACTAGGAGTAGGAGGTTGGGTTCCAAATCCAAGATAAGTTAATGAAGCTTCAATTAAAATAATGCTTCCCATACCAAGTGTTCCCTGAACAATCACAGGTGCAATAACATTAGGTAATATATGCTTAAACATTATTTTAAGATCACTTACTCCTAAAGCCCGAGCTGATTCTATATATTCCTTTTCTTTTATAGAAAAAACCTGGCCTCTTACAACCCTGGCAATCGACATCCAGTAAACTAAACTTATAGCTGAAAATGTTAGAACTAAACTTGGTGGAAAATAAGCTACTATTGCAATAATAAAGAGTAAAAATGGAAATGCATATAAAACATTTATAAGCCAGCTTATTACATCATCAACTACTCCTCCATAATAACCTGCCAGAGTACCCATAATTATTCCAATAAAAACTGATAAACCCATTGCTGCTATTGAAATTTGAAGTGAAATTCTCGCTCCATAAATAACTCTGGTCAAAATATCACGACCATATAAATCTGTTCCCATCCAATGTTCACTAGAAGGAGGAGCTAATTTTGCAGAAGCTCCTTCTGTCCAAATTAATTGTTCTACCGGATCATATGGTGTTATATATGGTGCAAAAACCGCTATTACAATAAAAAATATAACAATTCCCATTCCAAAAAGAGCTAATTTATTTTTTCTTAGACTTTTCCAGGCATCCCGTAAAAGTGAACTGGCTTTTTCTCTATTACTTTTTTCCTGTTTCTTTTTTTCTTTCAAATAAATTCACCTCCAGCAAAGAATTTATATTATTTTATTCATAACGAATTCTAGGATCAAATAATCCATAAGATAAATCAACTAATAAATTTGCCACTACAAATACTAAAGCCATAAATAAAACAATACCTCTAATAATTGGAAAATCACGATTGATTACAGATTGAACTGCCAATCTTCCCAGACCTGGAAGAGAAAAAATTGTTTCTGTTAATATTACACCACTTAATAAACTGGCAGTCTGTAAACCAATTATAGTAACTACAGGAATCAAAGCATTTTTTAAAGCATGCTTATAAATAACAGTTCTTTCCTTTAAACCTTTAGATCTAGCTGTTGTTACATAATCCTGGTGAATTACCTCTAACATAGTTGAACGAGTAAGACGAGTAATTAAGGCCATTGGTCTAACTCCTAAAACGATTATCGGTAAAACAAAATAAATAAATTCTCCATTACCAAGACCTGTACCAGGTATCCATCCCAGATAATTTGCAAATAATAAAACTGATAATAACCCCACAAAATAAACTGGAGAGGACATTCCAAGTAAAGCAAAAATCATACTTGAATAATCTATATAAGTATATTGGTGGGTACTCGATAAAATACCTAAAAACATACCAAAAACGACAGCAATTGCCATTCCTCCAAAAGCTAATTTAGCTGTTACTGGTAATCTTATTCTTATTGACTGAATAACAGTCATATTATTCCGATAAGATCGACCAAGATCAAATGTGAAAACATCTTTATAAAAATTTACCAATTGGACAGGAATTGGTTTATCAAGTCCCATTTCTTCCCTAATCATTTTTATAGTATCTGGATCTCCTCTCTGCCCCATCATTATCCGAGCAGGATCACCAGGAACAATAGTAGTCAAAATAAAAACAACTAGAACTACTCCTATAATTATTGGAATAGTAGATAAAGTTCGTCTAATAATATAATTTAACATAAGACACCTCCAATTCTCATCTTTAAAAATAATAATTTTTATAAATTAAATAATTACATTAAAAATTTTAAAACCTGGCCTCTATTTAAATAGAGGCCAGATAGAGAATTGATATTACTATTGATTTAACCAGACATCTCTAAATTTATTTGAATATTGGCCAAAACTAGGTAATTCATAGTTTTCAACAAATGGCTGTATTAAAGAATGAGTTGTATAGTGATAAATAAATACCCAAGGAGCGTCTTCTACAACTAATTGTTCAGCCTTTTGATATACTTCTTTTCTTACTTCAGGATCAGTCTGAATTCTTCCCTGTTTTGTCCACTCATCAAAAGCAGGATTATTGTAACGTGAATAGTTACCTCTAGGGCCTATATTTTCTGAGTTAAGCAATACATATAGGAAGTTATCAGGATCATTATAGTCTGCAACCCAACCCATTCTAAAGAAAGGAACTTCTCCTCTTTCAACAGAATCTAGGTGAGTACCCCAGTCAACATTCTGTAGATTTATATCTACTCCAACCTGAGAATATTGAGCCTGAAGTGCTTCAGCAATTCTTTTATGTCCAGTACTGGTATTATATTGAAGTGTTACTTCAATACCATCTGGGTATCCAGCTTCTGCCAACAATTCTTTTGCTTTTTCTGGATTATAACTATAACCTTCAAGATCAGGGTTATAACCGAACATAGTAGGAGGTAAAACACCTTTTGCAGGTGTTGCTCTACCATTCATTACTATATCAATCATAGCCTCTCTGTTAATAGCATAGTTCATTGCCTGTCTTACTTTTACATCATCAAAAGGTTCTTTTTCAATATTCATACCATAATAATAAGTTCCTAACCATGGTCTTTCCATATAATTATCCCCATATTTTTCTTTGGCAGTATTATAGAATGGATCATCTACCTGTGTTTGATATATATTACCTATTTCAAACTCATTCCACATCATTGTTAAATCTTCAATAATTCTAAATTCAAGTCTATCCATATAAGGTAAAGAATTACCTTCTTCATCAGTCATCCAGTAATTTTCATTTTTAGTCATTGCTATTAGTGAATCCTGATCCCATTTTTCAAATTTATAGGCTCCTGTTCCTACAGGATGGAAGTTCCATTCTTCTCCCCATTTTTCCACATCTTCTTTTGGCATTACACTAAAAGTATTATAAGTCATTACACTTAAAAATGGAGCGAAAGGACGATCAATAGTCATTTCTAAAGTATATTCATCAACTGCTCTAACACCAGTTAAATGATCTGTTTCTCCATCTCTAAATTCCTGATATCCAACAACCATATCTATAAAATAGGCTCTTGGAGACTGGGTTTCAGGATTAACAATATGATTTAAAGTCCATACCCAATCCTCAGCTGTTACTTTTCTTCCACCATTAGCAGTAGGTGTGCCACCTTCTATTGTTTCATGGAAATATACATCATCTCTTAAATGGAAAGTATATACTAAACCATCATCTGAAATTTCCCATGATTTAGCCAATAAAGGTGATACTTCTCCAGCATTATTATACTCTACCAGTGTTTCAAACATCTGATATATCATTTCAGATGAAGTTGTATCTGTAGCCTGAGCTGGATCTAAATCAGGTGGGTTACTCATTAATGCATCTTTCCAAACTCCTCCATAGTGATGTCCTGCAGCTAAAGCAGATACCGATAATCCTCCAACCAATAATCCTACTAATAACAAGGTAATAATTTTTCTACTCATTTTATTCTTCTGCCTCCTTTTAATTTTCACTTGATAAAAATAGTAGGTAAACTAATCTTTCCTCCTTTCATTAGTATTTTATTAAGATTCTTAATATTTTTAATTTTTATTATAATATGATATCTGCTTTATATTGTAAGTTTTTTGGTATATTATGATTCATAAAATAATCAATATTAGATGGATATGATATATTTCTTTATAAAGATAAAAATTCCTTCTTTTTATTAGAAAATTATTCAAATTTATCGATTTCATCAATTGCATCTTTGGTTGAGGAGAAAATTTCTTCTCCAGCTCTAAAAATATGATCTTCATCAATTTTTTTAGTGATTCCATATACTTTTATACGTTCGTAATTTTCCTCAGAAACACCACTTAAATATACTTCTCCTCCTCTTCCTTTTACTTTATCAATAAACCTTTCCAATTCTTTAATAACCGTTATATCAATATATTCTACATCTCGCATTCTAATAACATATTTATCCTTCTCAATTTCACTTTTATCAAATTCTTCTTTTAAATTATCTGAAACATTGAAATGCATAATCCCTGATAAGTTTATAATAATATAATCTTCTTTATTTAATTCTCCAGATTGTTTTTTTACAAAACTATCATCTTTTGAATTATAGGTGAGGTAATCAGAATTAATATTACTACTTCTTTTTAAAACAAAAATTATAGAAACTATCACCCCAAAATAAACTGCATAGTCTAATCTAGGTGAAATAATAGTCATCACAAAAGTAGCTAAAAATACTGCCCCATCAAAGTTAGTTGTTTTAAAACAGGTTGATATTTCTGGGAAATCTATTAAATTATATGCTACAACTAAAATAATAGCTGCTAGAGTAGCTATAGGTAAAGTTTTTATTATAGAAGAAAAAACTAAAACAATTATCAATGCAGACAACCCTGAGAAAAAACCAGATAATCTTGAATAAGCACCTGATTCATAATTAGCAAAACTTTTACTAAATGAACCTGTAACAACAAATCCTCTAAAAAATGAAACTAATAAATTAATAATACCTAAATTTACAAACTCCCTATTTACATCAATAGAATCATCTGACTTTTCTTCCATAACTTTTATAATTGAAAGAATTTGAATAAATGATAAAATAGCTATAGAAAAAACGGAACTTAATAATTTTTGCATAGTTATTAAGTTAAATTTAATCATATGAGGTCTCGGGAAAGTAGCAGAAAATTCTCCTATGATTTCTAATTGGTTTTCAAGATTAAAAAGATTAACACTGGCAATTCCAATAATAATTGCCACTAAATACGACGGTATATTTATTTTTAAATTATTTAAAATAATAATTATTACTATTGTAACTAAACCCAAAATTAAAGAATATAAATTAGTTTGATCAATATTTTTAAAAGTTGAATATATTGTTGTAAGGGCATTGTATTCATTTTCAGGACTAACCCCCAAAATATTTCCAATCTGGCCTGCAGCAATAACAAAAGCTACACCAGTAGTAAGTCCAATTACTACTCCATGAGAAATATAATTTACTAAATTACCTACTCTTAAAAAACCAAGAATAAGTTGAATAACACCTACCATAAGAGTTAACATAAAGACACTTTGTAAATAATTTTCAGGAGAAATTAATTTTAAATTACTGGCAATAGCTACTGCAATTAAGTTAGTAGGTCCAATAATAATATAGTTGGAAATAGATAAAAATGAAGCACAAATAGTAGCTACAATGTGGGTATATACTCCAAATATAGGATTAATCCCAACTATTAAGGAAAAGGCCATAGCCTGGGGTAAACTAATTGATGCAACTGAAATACCTGCTGTTAGATCATCTTTTATATATTTAGCTTTATAGTCTTTAAAAGTTTCAGTTAGATGCTGAAACATATATTTCATCTCCTTTTGCCAATATAGTTATTACTCATTTATCGTATCCTATTTTAACATATTTATAGATTAATTTCTAAATTCCTTTAAGAAATATTATTTAGTGTTTAATCTTTACAATTTCAAAGTTCTTATATATAATAAATTCAAATGAATTGATAATAAAATATTATAAAAAGATCAGGTGAAAATAATGAATTTGAAAACAAAATTATATATAGCTTTTATTATTGTTTTAGCCATTATCTTAAGTTTTTTTCTTTATAATTATCATCTGGATACTATTCCTTTAAAAGACTTACTCTTTTTTCTTAGTATGTTATTTATTACTAATAATCTAAGCACTTATTTTTATTCTAATGACATAACTAAAAATATACATTTTCCTATTATTCTACCGGTTATAATTATGTATGGACCTTTTTGGGCGGCAATAATTCTTACTTTAGGATCTATAAAAATAAAATACCGGAAAAATCAGGGGTTTATATGGTATAAATTTTTATTTAATAGAGCAATGTTATTTATAATGGGCGCAATTTCTGCACTTATATATAATTATTTTGAATCCCTAGGTATTTTTACAAATAAATTATTTCCGATTTTTTTGGCTTTTTTGACAAATATGATTTTAAATATGTTAATTATGATTATTTTATTTTATTTTATTAAAAACAGATTAGAAAAAGATGACTTCAAAATATTTTCTAAAACTGCTCTCTTTTCATATTTCCTGGCTTTATTAATTTATTATAGTTATATTTATCTTGGTAAGTTTTCTATGATTTTAATTATTTTCTTCATGTATTTAACCATGGATTTTTTCTATTCAAAAATGCGGGAAATAGAAACTCAAAAAAAATTACAGGAAAAACAGGAAGAATTAAAATATACAAAACTTAAAAATAATTTTTTTAGAAATTTATCTCATGAATTAAAAACTCCTCTAAATTTAATTTTTTCATCTTTACAAATGATGGAAATGTATAATGACGATAATCAAAAAATGGACGAATATATAAATATAACCAAACAGAATAGTTATCGTCTCATGAGAATCATTAATAACTTACTTGACCTAAACAAAATAGAAAATGATTCTTTTAATCTAAATCTAGAAAATGTTGATATAATTGAATTATCTCGCAATCTGAAAAATTCTATAAAATGCCATGTTAAAAATGAAAATAAGGAATTAATTTTTAAAACTTATACAGATAGTAAAATAATTGCCTGTGATTCTTACAAAATTGAAAGAGCCCTTTTAAACTTACTATCAAATGCTATAAAATTTACTGATGAAAATGATATAATTTCAATTATTATCGAAAAAGAAGAAAATTATGTAGATATTATAATTAAAGATACGGGTATTGGAATGAAAGAAGAGAAAAAGGATATTATCTTTGAAGAATTTGGCCAAATTGATGATTCATTATCCAGAAATCACGAAGGTACTGGTCTTGGTCTCTCTATTTCAAAATCAATAATAGAACTACATGATGGTGAAATAGAAATGGATAGTCAATACAAAAAAGGAACGACCTTTAAAATAAAACTTCCTGATAAACATCTGGAAAATGAGGAAATAAAAAATAATTATCAAAATGAAATCAATTTAATCAAATTAGAACTTTCTGATGTAACTTAATAAACACAAAAAAATAACCTGTACTCATTTTTTAAAGTACAGGTTATTTCTCGTTAAATTATTTAACTACAAGAACAGAAGTATTAGCATGTCTAACCACTTTGTCACTTATACTTCCAAGAAAAAATCTTTTAATTCCTCCCAGCCCTTTATCAGCAACTACAATCATATCATAATCTTCCTCTTCTGCTACCTGACATATTTTTTCAGCTGGATTTCCTTCATATACTTTTTTTGCTACTTTAATATTTTCTTTTTCTAAAAATTGAGCTGCTTCATCCAAGATTCTATTTCCTTCTTTTTTCTTTTCCTCTCTCATTTCTTCCATTCTTTCCATAGACATTTCTGCATTACTTACCTCGATTGTTTCAATATTATGACTATAATTAGGTGTTACAACAGTTATTAAAGAAACATGAGCATTAAGAGAAGAAGCCAATTTGGCAGCCTCTTTTGCTGCTTTCTTAGAACTTTCTGACCCATCTACAGCAAGCAGTATTTTTTTCAACCAAACCACCTCCTCTCAAAAATATTTAACTTAAGTAAAAATTATTTTGCTTCAACAACAAATTTAATTGCAGTTCTTTTCTCACCATTGATCTCTATATCTTTAAATCCAGGAACACAAATAAGATCAAGACCACTGGGTGCTACATAACCTCTACTAATCGCTATAGCCTTTACAACCTGATTTACAGCTCCAGCTCCAACTGCCTGTAATTCTGCTTCACCATGTTCCCTAATTGTCCCTGCAATTGCACCTGCCACAGAATTTGGATCAGACTTTGATGAAACTTTTAACACATCATTTTTTGGTGAATTTTTTTCTTCATTTTTTTCTTCAGTATTATTTTCTTCTGTTTCAAACATCTTAAATACCCCCATTATTATTTATTTTTATATCTCTTATTATTTTAATTATAGAAATATCCGGAAATACCTTTTATTTAAATAATTAAATTAAAAATTTTTAGAAAAATTTTTGACATAGATGGTACCCCTGGCGGGAATCGAACCCACGCACCCGGTTCCGGAGACCGGTGCTCTATCCACTGAGCTACAGGGGCATTATAATAATTATGGAGTATTAACATTTATTA
>Ga0209936_1000347_pt1 | contig 29028 bp, 20 predicted proteins | sample SalPonR1_A_D1_MG_FD_185694 | JGI IMG/M metagenome (GOLD analysis project Ga0209936, IMG submission 185694) | Salt pond soil microbial communities from South San Francisco under conditions of wetland restoration - Salt Pond MetaG R1_A_D1_MG... ...
GGCGGTGCTGACCGAGACGGTCACCTCGCCCACCCTGACGCGCCAGCTCACAGCGCTCCAGGAACGCTACCCCTCGATGCGCTGGCACCAGTACGATCCGCTCCACGCGGACGGTGCGGTGCTCGGGACCCGGACCGCCTTCGGCCGCGACGTCACCGTCGTGCCGGACTTCGGCGCCGCCGACGTGGTGTTCTCGCTGGACGCCGACTTCACGAACGCCGGGCCGGGCCGCCTGGCGCACGCCCGCGCCTTCGCGCGGAAGCGTCGCGTGCGGACGGCCGACGACGCGATGGGCCGGCTTTGGATGGCGCAGGCGACGCCGTCGCCCACCGGCACGCTGGCCGATCACAGGGTCGCGCTGACGCCCGCGGAGATCGCGGCGCTGGCCGCCGTGGTCGCCGGCCGCCTCGGGGTCGACGCCCCGGCGGCGGAGCTGCCGGCCGGCGTCGACGACGCCTGGGTCGACGCCCTCGTCGGCGAGCTCGAGTCGAGCCGCGGCCGTGCGCTCGTCGTCGCCGGTCAGGAGCAGCCCGCACCGGTCCACGCCCTGGCGCACGCCATGAACGCTGCGCTGGACGCGTACGGGAGCACCGTCACCGTGCACGAGCCGGTCGAGGCGCGTCCCGAGAGCCACCGCGCCTCGCTGCGCGAGCTGGTGGACGCGATGAACGCGGGCGACGTCGCTACGCTGGTGATCGTCGGGGGCAACCCGGTCCACACCGCTCCCGCCGACGTCGACTTCGCGGCCGCGCTCGATCGCGTCGCGACCAGCGTCCACCTCGGCCTCTACCGAGACGAGACGGGCCAGGCGACGACATGGCATGCGCCCGAAGCGCACCACCTCGAAGCTTGGAGCGACGCGCGCGCCCACGACGGCACCGCGACCGTGATGCAGCCGATCATCCAGCCGTTCTACGGCGGGCGCTCGGCGCACGAGCTCCTCGCCCTGCTCTCCGGCGACGCCGAGTCCAGCTCCCACGATCTGGTGCGCGAGACGTGGCGCCAGCGGGTCGAGGGCGACTTCGAGGCGTTCTGGCAGCGTGCCGTCCATCGCGGCGCGATCGAGGGCACCGCGTCGCCGTCGCAGGACGTCGGCGTCTCCCTCGCGGACGTCACCGTGCCGCTGCCGACGGACGACCTGGTGCTGCTGCTCAGGCCCGATCCGAGCATCGGCGACGGTCGCTGGGCGAACAACGGCTGGCTGCAGGAGCTGCCCAAGCCGTTCACGAAGCTGACGTGGGAGAACGCCGCGCTGCTGAGCGCCCGGACCGCCGAATCGCTGGACGTGCGGAACGAGGATCTGCTTGAGCTCACCGTCGAAGGACGCTCGGTGACCGCGCCGGTCTGGATCCTGCCGGGCCAGGCGGACGGCGTCGTGCTGCTGCACCTCGGCTTCGGTCGCGACGCGGCCGGACGCGTCGCGGACGGGCTCGGCGTGAACGCCTATCCGTTGATGCGTGGCGACGTCGGGTTCGCGCCGCAGGTCCAGGCCCGCAAGGTCCGGGGGCGCCACCGCCTCGCCTCGACCCAGCTGCACACCGCGCTCGAGGGCACCGGCGAGCGGCGGCACATCGTCCGCCACGGTACGCTGGCCGACCTCAAGGCCGAGCCCGAGCATCCGCACTTCGTCCACCCCGTCCAGCACCACGATGCCGACCTGTACGACGACTACGTCTACGAGTCGTACGCCTGGGGCATGGTCGTCGACATGTCGGTCTGCACCGGCTGCAACGCCTGCGTCACCGCCTGCCAGTCGGAGAACAACGTCCCGATCGTCGGCAAGGATCAGGTCCTGGTGGGCCGCGAGATGCACTGGATCCGCGTCGACGGCTACTACGCGGGCAGCATCGACGACCCGGAGTACTACCAGATGCCCATGGCGTGTCAGCACTGCGAAAAGGCGCCGTGCGAGCCGGTCTGCCCGGTGGGCGCCACGGTGCACGACAGCGAGGGCCTGAACGTGATGGTCTACAACCGCTGCGTGGGCACGCGCTACTGCTCGAACAACTGCCCGTACAAGGTGCGGCGGTTCAACTTCCTGCAGTACGCCGAGCTCGACGGCGATGCGACGGAGCTGAGCCTCGCGAACAACCCCGACGTCACCGTCCGTAGCCGCGGCGTGATGGAGAAGTGCACCTACTGCACGCAGCGGATCGCGCGGGCTCGGATCGACGCGAACAACGAGGATCGTCGGATCCGCGACGGCGAGGTCGTCACCGCCTGCCAGGCGGCGTGCCCGACGGAGGCGATCGTCTTCGGCGACACGAACGATCCCGACAGCCGCGTGACCGCCACGAAGGCGTCCGTCCTGAACTACGCGGTGCTCGAGGAGCTCAACACGGTGCCGCGCACCACCTACCTCGCCCACGTCCGCAACCCCCACCCGGCCCTCGCCGGCGACGAGTCGGGAGGTCACTGATGGCCGTACGGACGGGAGGTCCCGGCACGGTCGAGACGAACCGCGTCATCGGCCCCGGACAGACGTCCAGCGGCATCGACGACACCGTCAACGCGCCGGTGCTCGTCGGGCTCGGACGCACGCCGCTGTGGTGGTGGATCGGGCTCGGGATCTCGCTGGGCCTGCTCGCTCTCTACCTGGTGTCGATCGTCGTGCTCATCACCACCGGCACCGGCGTGTGGGGGAACAACGTGCCCGTCGCCTGGGGCATGCCGATCATCAACTTCGTGTGGTGGATCGGGATCGGGCACGCGGGCACCCTGATCTCGGCCGCGCTGCTGCTCTTCCGCCAGCCGTGGCGGACCTCGATCAACCGCTTCGCCGAGGCGATGACGATCTTCGCCGTCGTGAACGCGGGGCTGTATCCGATCCTCCACCTGGGCCGGCCGTGGGTCTTCTACTGGCTCCTGCCCTACCCGAACACCTACGGGCTGTTCCCGCAGTTCCGCAGCCCGCTCGACTGGGACCTGTTCGCGATCGGAACGTACGCCAGCGTGTCGGTACTGTTCTGGTTCATCGGGCTGATCCCCGACCTGGCCACCCTCCGCGACCAGAGCAAGAACCGCTTCCAGCGGCTGCTGTACGCCACGCTGGCGCTGGGATGGAACGGCTCGGCCAAGGCCTGGCAGCGCTACCAGCGTGCCTATCTGCTGCTCGCGGCCCTGTCGTTCCCGCTGGTGCTCTCCGTGCACTCGACGATCGCCATGGACTTCGCGGTGAGTCAGGTGCCGGGCTGGAACAACACGATCATGCCGCCCTACTTCGTCGCGGGCGCGGTGTTCGCCGGCTTCGCGATGGTGCTGCTGCTGGCGATCCCGCTGCGCAAGGCGTTCGGGCTCGAGAACCTCATCACCATGCGCCACCTGGACAACTCCGCGAAGCTGATGCTGGCCACGGGCATGATCGTCGTGTACGGCTACGGCGTGGAGCTGTTCGACGCCTGGTACTCCGGCGTCGAGTTCGAGCGCTTCATGGCGTACAACCGCGTGTTCGGAGCGGATCACTGGTGGGCGTTCTGGCTGCTGATCGCTGCGAACGGCGTGGCGATCCAGCCGCTCTGGTTCAGGAGCGTCAGGCAGAGCCCGCTCGCCCTGTTCCTGATCTCGGTGATCGTGTCGATCGGCATGTGGCTCGAGCGCTTCGTGATCGTCGCGATCACGCTGACCAAGGATTTCCTTCCCTCCAGCTGGGGCGACTACGTGACCACGTTCTGGGACTGGTCGCTCTACATCGGCACCTTCGGACTGTTCGGCACGCTGTTCCTGCTGTTCATCCGGCTTCTGCCCTCCATCGCGACGGCGGAGATGAAGGAGCTGGCCCACCACGACGCGCATCACGACCTGGATCCGTACGAGGAGATCCGGGCACGACAGCTCGAGCAGGAGGCACGCTCGTGAGCGAAGCGAACGCCGCCCACGCGGCGACGACGGATGCCGGTCCCGACCTGTACGGCCTGGTGGCCGAGTTCGAAGAGGTCGAAGCGCTCGAGGCCGCCGCCGACCGTGCGCGCGAGGCGGGCTACCGCACCATGGACGCCTACACGCCGTACCCCGTCGAGGGCCTCGACGATCGGCTCGGATTCGCGCCGACGCGGCTGGGCTGGATCGTGCTGGCGGCCGGCATCGTCGGCGCGCTCGGAGGCTTCTTCCTGCAGTACTACGCGAACGTGATCTTCTATCCGCTGAACATCGGCGGGAAGCCGCTCAACAGCTGGCCCAACTTCATCGTGATCACGTTCGAGGTCACCGTGCTGCTCTCGGCCTTCACCGCCGGCCTGTTCATGCTGGGCCGGAACGGTCTTCCCCGTCCGTACCACCCGATCTTCAACACGCCGAACTTCGTCGCCGCGACCCGTGATCGGTTCTTCCTCTGCATCGAGGCGCGCGACGAGCGGTTCGATCCCGACGAGACGCGCAGCTTCCTCGAGGACCTCGGTCCCGTGCGCGTCTCGGAAGTGGAGCGCTAAGTGACGGCCCCCGCCTCTTCCTTCCCGCGGCGTGCCCGCCGCGCCTTGCCCGTGCTGGTGATCGGCTTGGCGCTCGTCCTGTCGGCGTGCGGCCGCAACATGTACGACCAGCCCAGGGCCGAGGCGTACGAGGCCAGCCCGTTCTTCGCGGACGGCACCTCGTCCCGCCCGCTCCCCGAAGGGACCGTCTCGCGCGAGCGCGGCGCGATCGATCCCGTCTACCTCACCGGCCAGGGTCCAGGCGGACTCGTCACCGAGCTGCCGGTCGCGCTCACCACCGAGCTTCTGCTACGCGGCCAGGAGCGCTACGACATCTTCTGCGCAGCGTGCCACAACTACAACGGCGACGGCCTGGGCATGGTGGTGCAGAAGGGCTTCCCCCGGCCCACCTCGTTCCACGATCAGCGCCTGCTGGACGCACCCGTCGGGTACGTGTTCAATGCCGTCACGAACGGCTTCGGCCGCATGTACAGCTACGCGTCGAGGGTTCCCGTCGAGGATCGCTGGGCGATCGCCGCGTACGTCAAGGCGCTGCAGCTGAGCCAGAACGCGACGCTCGACGACATCCCGCCCGACGTTCTCGAGACCCTACGCGCCACCGAAGGGCAGGTCCGCTGATGGAACGCGTCGACTTCCGCCGCGGCCCGCTCGTCGCCCTGCTCGCCGGCGCGGTCGGCCTGATCGGCGGCGTTCTCGCCGGACTGAGCGGCGGCTTCTACGAGTCGTGGCTGCTGGCCTTCCTGTTCTGGGTGGGGCTCTCGCTGGGTGCGCTGGTGATGCTGATCGTCGGGCACATGGCCGGAGGATCGTGGAGCGCGGTCATCCAGCGTCCGCTCGAGGCCGGCGTCTCGCTGCTGCCGATCATGGCGCTGCTCTTCCTGCCTGTCCTGTTCGGGATGAATGCGCTGTACGCCTGGACCGACGCCGCCTACGTGGCCAGCCACCCGTTGGTCGCCGCGAAGACCGCCTACCTGAACACGCCGTTCTTCGTGGTGCGCACGGTGATCTACTTCGCTCTCTGGCTGTTCGCCGCCTGGCTCTACCTGCGCGGATCGGCGCGGCAGGATCGGGAGCCGGAGCAGAGCGGCCAGATCGGCTATCGCCTGAAGAGCATGGGCGGACTCTGGATCGTCCTGTACGTCCTCACGATGTCGTTCGCCGGCCGCGACTGGGCGATGTCGCTCACGCCCGACTGGTGGTCGGGCATCTACTCGGTCATCCTGATGATCTCCCAGGCGATCACGGCCGTCGCCTTCGTCATCCTGGTGATGGTGGTGTTGGCGGGGCGGAGCGCCCGAATCGACGACCTGCTCACGGCGAAGCGGCTTCAGGACCTGGGCAACTTCCTGATGGCGTTCCTGATGTTCTGGGCGTACGTGTCGTTCTCGCAGCTGATCATCATCTGGTCGGGGAACGTCTCCGAGCTAACGCCCTGGTACGTCGTCCGGCTCGCGCCCGGCTGGCTGGGCGTCGGCGGGTTCCTGCTGGCGTTCGGATTCCTGGCGCCGTTCGTGATCCTGTTCTCGCGCTGGGTCAAACGCAAACGGCTCGCGCTGGCGACCGTCGCGGCGTGGGCCCTCTTCGTTCAGCTCGTCAACCTGATCTACTTCGTGGTTCCGGCGTTCGATCGTCCCGGCTTCCCGATCACGCTTTCCGACGTGCTGATCTGGCTGGGCGTCGGCGGCGTGTGGCTGTTCTTCTACCTCCGTCGCCTCGCCGCCCACCCGATCCTGCCCGCCCACGATCCTCGCCTGAAGGGGGCGGAGCAGCATGCCTGAACGAGACGACCGCCTGGTGAGCGAAACCGGGATCCGCAACGCGTTCGTCGTCAGCGGCGTGGGCATGGTCGCCCTGCTGGTGTTCGTGCTGATCCTCGCGACGTCGCAGCCGCAAGGCTCGTTCCAGCCGGCCGACGATCAGCAGTACCGCGCCACCCTGCTCGCGGCGACGGACGACCTGGAGGGCTACGAGCTGGTCGGCGAGGACCGTGCGCGCATCGACATCGAGCGCGCGATCGAGCTGGTCGCGGAGCGCGGCGTCGACCTGTCGCTCACCGCCATCGGCGGCCCGACCACGCCCGCCGCCGGGGCGGAGACGACTCCAGACGACGACGCCGCTTCCGCGGACGAAGCTGCCGCGGACGAGGCAGCGGCGGACGAGGCAGCGGCGAGCGAGCCCGCCGAAGACGGGGCCGAAACAGCTCAGGCAGAGGCGCCCGCCGCAGACGGCGAGCCGGTCTACGCGGCGAACTGCTCGGCCTGTCACCAGGCCAACGGTCAGGGCATCCCCGGCGCGTTCCCGCCGCTCGCCGGCGGTCACGCCGCCGAGCTCGCGAACGCCGAGGGCGGCCGCGACTACCTGGTGCTCGCCCTGGTCTACGGCGTACAGGGTCAGATCGTCGTGAACGGCACCAGCTACGCCGGAGTCATGCCTGCCTGGCAGCAGCTTTCCGACGACCAGATCGCGGCGGTCCTGAACTACGTGACGACGGCGTGGGACAACGCCGGCGAGCTGTCGGACGACGTCTCGCCGTTCACGCCGGACGAGATCGCTGCCGCTCGAGGCCAAGGATTGGCGGCCAGCGACGTGTTGGAGGCGAGACCCGACCTGCCCTGAGGGCGGCCCCAGCGTCACGACGCGCACCGATCATCGAGCTCGGCGTTCGGCCGCCCCGCCCGTGGCGGCCGAACGCCGTATCGTGTCGCATGGGACTCGTCGCCATCACCCGCCGCCTACCGGACGTCGCTGTCGACCTGCTGCGCGCCGCCGGGCACGACGTCCGTCTCCACGAAACCGACGTGCCGCCCTCGCGCGAGGAGCTGCTCCGGCTCGTAGCCGGGGCCGACGCCATCGTCTCGCTCCTCTCCGACGCGATCGACGTCGACGTCCTGGACGCTGCGGGACCGCGGCTGCGTGTCGTCGCGAACTACGCCGTCGGCCTGGACAACGTGGACCTGGACGCCTGCCGCTCTCGCGGCGTCGCCGTGGCGCACACGCCGGGCGTGCTGGACGAAGCCACCGCGGATCTGGCGTGGACGCTGCTGCTCGCGGTGGCCCGCCGTGCGGTGGAGGCGCACCGACTGGTGGCCTCGGGACGGTGGACGGGTTGGGCTCCGCTTCAGCTGCTCGGAACGGAGCTGCACGGCCGGAGGTTCGGGGTCGTCGGCCTGGGACGGATCGGCACGGCGGCCGCGCGACGCGCTCGCGGCTTCGGCATGGAGGTCGTGTACCACGCCCGGTCCCGTCACGAGCGGGCGGAGGCCGAGCTGCCGGCACGCAAGGTTCCCCTGGACGAGCTGCTCGCGACGAGCGACGTGGTCAGCCTGCACTGTCCGCTGACCGACGCGACGCGTCACCTGATCGACGCGCGTGCCCTGGGGCTCATGAAGGCGTCGGCGATCCTCGTGAACACGGCGCGGGGCGAGGTGGTCGACGAGCAGGCGCTGGTCGATGCGTTGGGCGCGGGTCGGATCGCGGGGGCGGGCTTGGACGTGTTCGAGCGCGAGCCGCACGTCCATCCGCATCTGCCCGCGCTGCCGAACGTCGTGATGGCTCCGCATCTGGGGTCGGCGACGGTCGCGACACGCGACGCCATGGCCCGCCTCGTGGCGGACGGCGTGATCGGCGTCCTCGCGGGACGCGAGCCCGAGAACCTGGCGGTGGTCCCCGGCGCGGCGGGCGACGCGGCGGGCGACGCGACCGACGAAGCGGCCGGGACGGACGGACCTTCGCGCTCCCCCTAGGCTTCGCCGGTCTTCGTGGATGTTCGTCGCACGCTGCGTCGGCGGCGCCCTACGGGGGCGCCGCCGACGCGTTCCGTGCCGAGCTCGCGTCGTCTCGGACGGTCGTCGTGCAGCCGGGCGACCGGCTCAGATGTCGAGGTTCGCGCGGTGGGCGTTCTCCTCGATGAACTCGCGGCGGGGCGGCACCTCGCTGCCCATCAGCATCTCGAACGTCTCGGACGCCTCGAGCACGTCGTCGATGCTGACGCGGTTGAGCACGCGCGTTTCGGGATTCATCGTGGTCTCCCACAGCTGTTCGGGGTTCATCTCGCCGAGACCCTTGAAGCGCTGGACCTCGTACCGCTCGCCCTTGTGCTCGCGGTGGTAGCTCTGGAGCGCGCCGTCGTCGAACAGGTAGAGCAGGTCCTTCTTCCGGCCTTCGCGAATGCCGTACAGGGGCGGCTGCGCGATGTAGAGGTAGCCGGCGTCGATCAGCGGGCGCATGTAGCGGTAGAAGAAGGTCAGCAGCAGCGTCCGGATGTGGCTGCCGTCGACGTCGGCGTCGGTCATGATGATGATCCGGTGGTAGCGGACGTCTTCGAGGTTGAAGTGCTGGTCGTCGCCGGTGCCTTCGAGGCCCGCGCCGATCGCGGCGATCATGGCCCGGATCTCGGTATTCTTGAGGATCTTGCCGATCTGCGCCTTCTCGACGTTCAGGATCTTTCCTCGCAGCGGCAGGATCGCCTGGAAGCGACGCTCGCGTCCCTGCTTGGCGCTTCCGCCCGCCGAGTCCCCTTCGACGATGTAGATCTCGCTCATGGCGGGATCGCCGCTGCTGCAGTCCGCGAGCTTGCCGGGCAGCTCGTCGTTGTCCAGCGGATTCGCGCGGCGCACGAGGTCGCGCGCCTTCCGCGCGGCTTCGCGGGCCTTGGCCGCCTGGGCCGCCTTCTCGACGATCGCCTTGCCGACGCGCGGGTTCTCCTCGAGCACCTCGCCGAACTTCTCGTACACGACGGACTGCACGGCCGAGCGGGCCTCGGGATTGAGCAGCTTGACCTTCGCCTGGGACTCGAACTGCGGCTCGCCGAGCTTGACGCTGATGACGCAGTGGATCCCTTCGAGGAAGTCTTCGCCCGTCGGCGCCGGATCGCCCTTCTTGACCAGGGCCTTGGCCTTCGCGTAGTTGTTCAGCACGTTCGTGTACGCGGTCTTGAACCCCGTCAGGTGCGTCCCGCCGTCACGGTTCGTGATCATGTTCGCGTAGGTCACGATGGTCTGTCCGTAGCCGCTGGTGTGCACCATTCCCACGTCGACCTCGATCTCGTGGGACTCTCCGTCCGCCTCGACCTTGGTCTGGGTCGAGATGTGGATCGGCTTCTCGTACAGCCGCGTGCCTTCCTTCGCGAGCGTGTCGGCGTACGCGCCGACGCCCCCGCGCTCGAGGAACTCCTCGCGCTTGGGCTCGTCGCCACGGAGGTCCTCGAGCACGATGCGCACGCCGCCGGTCAGGAACGCGAGCTCGCGCAGCCGACGACGGATGCGACCGTAGTCGAACCCCTCGGTCTCCTTGAAGATGGCGTGGTCCGGCTTGAACGTGACGGTGGACCCGTGCTCGCCCTTCGGCGCCTTCCCGACGACCTGGACCGGGAACGTCACGTCGCCCTTGTCGAAGCGGATGCGCCAGACCTTGCCGCTCTTGACGACCTCGGCCTCGAGGTAGTCGGACAGGGCGTTCACGACGGACGACCCCACGCCGTGGAGCCCTCCGGAGACCTTGTACGCGTCGGAGTCGAACTTGCCGCCGGCGTGGAGCTCGGTGAAGATCACCTCGATCGCGGGCCGGCCCTCCTTCTGCATCGTCTCGACCGGGATTCCGCGACCGTCGTCGCGCACGCGCGCGCCGCCGTCGGGCAGCAGCGCCACCTCGACCGTCTCGGCGTAGCCGGCGAGCGCCTCGTCGATGGCGTTGTCGATGATCTCGGTGAGGAGCTGGTGGTAGCCGTCGGTGCCGGTACCGCCCTGGACGTACATGGCGGGACGCTTTCGGACGCCTTCGAGGCCCTTCAGGACCTTGATGCTCTCAGCGGTGTAGTCGCTCAACGGTGCCTCCCCGTCGGTGGCTTCGCCACCGACTGCTCGCTCGGCGCGCGCCGTCGCCCGGGCCTTCGCACGGTGCGAAGACGTGCCTCACGACGGTGCGAATGCTGGACAGGACGGCGAAGGGGCGTGGTCGCATCGGCGTGTCGCACGGCGTGTGCCATCGGAACGATCGCCCCTGCGGATCCTGCGCTCGTCGCGACGTCGCCCCGCGCTCGAACCCTTGGATCATACCCTGGACACGCCCAGGTCGTCAAACGATTCCTGCCGTCCTGGACGGGACAAACCTTGCGTCGAACCCGGGCCTCGCGGGTCGCCCGGCGGGCGATTGGACGGTCCTCTGGACGGGCGGCTCCGCCGGTCGCTGGCCGCGGCTCAGCCGCGGACCTGGCCGTCGCCGTCGACGAGGTACTTCCGGGTGACGAGATGCTCGAGGCCCATCGGTCCGCGAGCGTGCAGCTTCTGGGTGCTGATCCCGATCTCGGCGCCGAAGCCGAACACGAAACCGTCCGTGAAGCGCGTCGAGGCGTTCACGTACACCGCGGCGGCGTCCACGCGCTCCTGGAACGTCCTGGCCGCCTCTCGCGAGGCCGTCACGATCGCCTCGCTATGACCGCTTCCCCATCGGTCGATGTGCTCGATCGCGTCGTCGACGCCGTCGACGACGCGCACCGCGAGGATCAGGTCCAGGTACTCCTCCGCCCAGTCGTCGTCGCCGGCCGGCTCCATCTCGACGACGGCGCGGGCCCGCTCGCAGCCACGCAGGCGGACCCCGTCGGTGCGCAACGCGTCGGCCACGCGCGGCAGGAAGGCGGCGGCCACCTCCACGTCCACGAGCAGCGTCTCGGCCGCGTTGCATACGCCCGGACGCTGGACCTTCGCGTTCCGGACGATCGCCGCGGCCGACGCCAGGTCCGCGTCGGAGTGGACGTACACGTGGCAGTTGCCGACGCCCGTCTCGATCACGGGAACCTTCGCCGTCTCGACCACGTGCGTGATGAGCGAGGCGCCACCGCGAGGAATCACCAGGTCCACGCGCCCTCGCGCGGAGAGCAGCTCGGTCACGTAGCGCCGCTCCGGACTGTCGATCAGCTGGACCGCGTCGGCGGGAAGGCCGGCCCCGACCAGCCCGCGGCGCATCGCGGCCACCAGAGCGCGATTGCTGCGAAGCGCCGAGGCGCTGCCGCGCAGCACCGCCGCGCTTCCGGCCTTGATCGCCAGCGCCGCGGCGTCGACCGTCACGTTGGGGCGCGACTCGTAGATCATGCCGACGACGCCGAACGGCACCGTGACCTCACGAACGTCCAAGCCCGCCTCGAGACGCCAGCCCCGCGCCACACGATGGAGCGGATCGGGAAGGGCGGCGACCTGCTCGCACGCGGCCGCGACCGCCTCCAGACGCTCCTCGTCGAGACGCAGCCGGTCGACCAGCGGAGCCGGCGTGCCGGCGTCGATCTCGGCCGCGACGTCCAGCGCGTTCGCCTCCAGGATCGTCCGGGCATCGGCGCGCAGCGCTGCGGCGACCGCGTTCAGGCCCGCCTCTCGCGGACCGCTCGGAAGCTGGCGCTGGGCGAGCCGCGCCCGGTTCAGGAGCGCGGTGAGATCGACGACGTGAGGCGCGGATGTCATACGGGCAGGATAGCCCGGAGAACGTTCGCCGGCACGCGCCGAACGTAGACTCTGCGCCGACGGGAGGACGTCATGAACGACGCTACGACACGACCCGACTCCGGAGCCGAGGAGGCTCCCTCCTACGGCCGCGCTCCTCGCCACGCCGTGATCAGCGGCGCGGCGGGTGGGCTCGGCTCGGTTCTGGCCGCCACGTTCGAAGCCCGGGGATGCCGGCTGGTGCTTCCCGCGCGGTCGGGCGTCGATGCGTTGCGCGAGGCGCACCCGGGCGCCCGTGTCGTGGAGGCCGACCTGACCGACCCGGACGACTGCCGCCGCGTCGCGGACGCCGCCAACGAGGCGTTCGGCGGCGTCGACGCCGTGCTCAACGTCGCGGGGGGCTTCGCGACGACGTCGGCGCTGGAGCTCACGCGCCGGGACCTCGAGGCGCAGCTCGACGTGAACCTGCGAACCGCGGTCCACCTCACCGGCGCGTTCCTCCCCCACATGGTGACGCGGGGCGCGGGGAGCGTGCTGGCCGTCTCCGCCGGCGCAGCACGCGGCGGTCGGAACCTGGGCGCGTACGCCGCGTCGAAAGCGGCGCTCGAGGGGTACGTCCGCTCGGTCCGCGCGGAGGTCGAGCCGCACGGCGTCGCCGTCTCGCTGCTGATCCCGGAAGGCACGATCGATACGGACGCCAACCGACGCGCGATGCCGGACGCGGACCCCTCGACCTGGATCGCGCCGGGCGCCCTGGCCGAGGCCGCCTGGTTCCTGGCGACCCGCCCCGCCGGCGGGCGCGTCGGCGAGCTCCGCGTGAGCGCCTGACGCGCGGCGGAGGGTCGGGCGCGACCGGTCGTCAGGCCCGGTACACGATCCTTCCAGCGACCACCGTCGTTCGGACCGCGAGGCCGTCGAGCCGCCCGGCGACGGGGTCGTCGCTCCAGGCGACCAGGTCGGCGTCCGCTCCGCGCCGGAGGACGCCGGAGCGTCCGGCGCGACCGATCGCCGTCGCCGCGCCCGTCGTGTACGCCGCGACGGCGGTGGCGGCATCGATCGCCTCTCCGGGCGCCACGGTGCGACCTTCCAGCCCGGTCCGATCGATCGCCGCCCGCAGGCTGGCCACGGGGTCGGGCGGCGCGACCGGCGTGTCGCTCCCGAACGCCAGCACGGCGCCGGAGGCCGCCAGCGAGCGAATCGGATAGGCGCGGCTCTCGCGGTCGCGCAGCCGCTCGTGGATCGTCGGCGCGTCGAAGGTGAGGTGCAGCGGCTGCATCGACGCCACCAGGCCCATCCGTCCGAGCCGCGCGACGTCGTCCCGATGGACGTGCTGCGCATGCTCGACGCGCGGGAGCAGACCGGCTGCGCGCCACGCCGGCTCGGTCGCCTGGTAGGCGTCGAGCAGCGCCCGGACCGCGGCGTCTCCGATCGCGTGCCCGACCGGCGTCAGGCCGGCCTCGATCGCCAGCGCCACGCGCTCGGCCAGCGTGTCGGGCGCGGTCAGCACGATCCCCACGTCGCCTCCGCCCAGGTACGGCTCCAGCATCCACGCCGACAGGCTGCCCAGCGCGCCGTCGACGAAGAGCTTCGCGCCCCCCAGCACGAACCGGTCGCCCCCGATGCCGGTCGCCAGGCCGATCGCGCTGGCGGCCTCGATCTCCTCGTGCGGCAGGCACGCCCACACCCGCACCGGGAACGCCTCGTCGCTGGCAGCGAGGGCCAGAGCCCGGAAGTTGTCCGCCGGCTCGTACGCCATGTGGTGCACCGTCGTGACGCCCAAGGAGTTGAGCGAGCGCGCGCCCGCCTCCAGCGCCTCGCGCAGCTCCCCGGGCGTGGGAGCCGGCACGGCGCGGGCCACGACCTCGACGGCACGCTCGAGCAGGTGACCGCTGGGCGAGCCGTCGGCACGGCGCACCAGCACGCCTTCCGCCGGATCGTCGGTACCCGCGTGCACGCCGGCTCGCTCCAGCGCGGCGCTGTTCGCGAGCCCGCTGTGGTGGTCCTGCGAGCGGAGCAGCACCGGATGGTCCGGAAGCACCGCGTCCAGCGCGGCCCGGTCGGGGTGACGCAGCCCCCAGCGCTGGAGCGCGAAGCCGGTCCCCAGCAGCCACGTTCCCGCAGGTACCGAGGCCGCCTGGAGCCGGAGGCGTTCGAGCGCCTCGTCGAGCGAGCCGGTATCGCCCAGCTGCACCTGCGAGAGCTCGAGCCCGTGGAACCCTAGGTGCACGTGCGCGTCATGGAAGCCGGGCGTGAGCACCGCCCCCTCGACGTCGACGGTCTCGGCGTCCGGGGCGACGCGCCCGCGGACCGCGGCCTCGTCCCCGACGGCCAGCACGCGACCGCCGCGCACCGCGACGGCCTCCGCGACCGGGCGTCGGTCGTCCAGGGTGCGTACCGACCCCCCGACGAACAGGCGGTCGCGAAGCGGGTCGAACGAGGGATCCGGATCTGTCGCGTAGGGCAAGGGCTCGGTCTCCAGTCGGGGCGTCAGCGACGCCGCAGAGGGTCGACGGTCAGGTCGATGATCCGGTCGAGGTCGTCGGGTTGTCGCGGGTCGTCGAGGGCGGCGCGGTTACGGCGCTCGGCGCCGCACGTTCGGCAGCGCGACACGATCACCCAGCCCTTCTTCGGCGCGTGCTCGGCCCCGACCGGCTCGAGGTCGCCACCGCAGTCCGAGGCCCGATCACCGGGATCCACGTCGACGTGCAGCGACCACAGGCAGGCGGGGCAGTGGTTGCGCACCGACCCGTTCGCCAACGGAAGCACCTCGCATCCGCAGTGGACGCACACGAACCCGACGTTGGTGCCGCGGACCGTGAACCGTTTCACGGTCATCGAGTCTACCCGTCTCGGCCCGGCCGCTCCGTCGCTCCGAACCGCCCGCGGTCGGCCTCTTCCTCCTCGATCTCGAGCTCCTCGACCTTGGCGACGTACGCGTCCGGATCGGCCTTGCGGCGGAGCCCGTTCGCGTTCATGTAGCGAACCTTGCCGTACACGGCGCGCTCGGCCCAGGCGCGATCGTGCAGCCCGAAGCACCAGGCCACGCCCGCGTAGCTGTTGGGGTCGCGGCCGTCCAGGAACCAGCGATCGTTCAGCCGCCGCGCCCGCTCGAACGCCTCCTCGGGTTGGGCGCTCCACTCCAGGATCTTCTTGCCCCAGTACATGCGCATGTAGTTGTGCATGTAGCCTGTGGCCCGCATCTCGCGCATCGCGGCGTTCCAGTACGGATCGTGCGTCTCCGCGTTCTCGAACGTCGCATCGTCGTACACGTAGTCGCGGGCGTCGTCACGATGCTCGTCCAGCGTGGCGCGCGCCCACGACGGCAACGTCTCGTAACGGTCGTAGTCGTCCTCGGCGTGGAGCACGAAGTTCACCGCCAGCTCGCGCCGCACGATCAGCTCCTCCAGGAACGCGTCCAGCGCCTCGCCGCCGGGAGCGGCCTCGCGTGCGCGCAGGGCGGCCGTCACCGGCGAGAGGTGACCGAAGTGGAGCGGCTTGGAGAGGTGGCTGACGTCGTCCGTCTGCGGCTGGTCGCGATGCTGGGCGTAGCGGGCGAAGCGGTCGGCCAGGAACCGCTCGAACGCCCGCTCGGCGGCCACCGGGCCGCCCCGGAAGCGCGCGACGGGACCGACGGAGCGATCGACGTCCAGCTGCGCGAGCGTCCCCGCGAGGTCCCGCGGCTCGACGCGAGGCAGGCCGTCGTGCGGATCGAGGCCCGGATCGCGGCGACGCGGCTCCCTGGCCGGCGTCTCGACCAGGAACCGCTCGACGTGGCGCCAGAGCTTCGGTCGGATCGTCCGCGCCGCGTATTCGCGCTTGTCGCTCGCCAGCTCGGTCGGCACGACGACGTCCCCCTCGACCCGGACGACGCGAACGCCCGCCTCGGCCGCCACGCGGCGGCGCCACGAACGGTGATGGCGCAGATAGCCGCGGTCGCACACCACCAGGGCGGCGTCCGCGGCGAGGCGCAGCGCCACCTCGGGCGGCGCCCCGAATCGCGGCGCGAACGCCACGCCTCGCTCTCGGAGCGCGTCCGCCACGTCGGCGAGGCCCTCGACGAGGTACGCCATGTGACGGAGATTCGCGCCCGGATACGTCTCGTCCAAACCGAACGTCACCAGGAGCGGCAGGTCCAGACGGTTCGCTTCGTCGAGCGCGTGCTCCAGCGCCGGGTTCTCGACCGTCCGCTGCGAGCGCTGCATCCAGTACAGGACGTACCGCCCGTCCGCGCGCACCGGTGCGTCGTTGAGAACGTGGAGGCGGGCGACGTCGACCGGCTCGTGGGTCATGCCCGAAGGGTACGGCGGCGAACCCCCGACGACCGTGGTCCACGCCGCTCGCGGCCTACGGAACCGCCCGGCGCCCACGCGTATCCTGAGGCTCGTGGAGGAGCTCGTTCGCCTCGAGGGAGCGCGACTGGCGGCCGGCGATCGCGCCGTGCTGAGCGGCGCGTCGTGGATCGTTCGGCGAGGGGAGCGCTGGGCCCTCTGGGGTCCCAACGGCGCGGGCAAGTCGTCGTTGCTCGCGCTGGCCAGCGGCGCGCTCTGGCCCGACGACGGCACGGTCCGGCGAGCACCGGGCCTACGCCTGACGCTCGTCGACCAGCGTGCCCGCCTGCCGGCCGTGGAGACGTTGAGCGAGGTGATCGAGGCCGGGCTGAGCCGTGTTCGCGAGGCCGAGGCCGCCGTCCGCGCCGAGGAGCGACGCCTGGCCGACGGCGCCGGCGACCTGACGCGGTACGGCGCGCTTCAGGAAGCGTTCGAGCGAACGGGCGGCTACCGAGCCGAGGCGCGGCTGCGGCGCGAGCTCGACCGTCTTCTGCCCGGTCGCCCTGCGGACACGCCGCTCGCCGGGCTGTCCAGCGGCGAGCGGCGTCGCGTCGCGTTGGCGCTCGCGCTGGCCGAACGCCCGGAGCTGCTCCTGCTCGACGAGCCGACGAACGGCTTGGATGCGACCGCCAGGCGCTGGCTGGCCGACAGGCTCGCCGGCCTCCCCGGCGACGTGGCGCTCGTCGTCGCGAGCCACGACCGCGAGCTGCTCGCGCGCGTCTCGAACGCCAGCGCGCGCGTCGCGAACGGTCGCTTGGAGACCACCCGGATCCCGTTCGATCGCGACCGCGAGCGGCGCGGCGTGCTGCGCCGCAGCGCGGCGAAGCAGCTCCGCGCCCGTGAACGCGAAGCCTCGCGGCTGAGGGCGGCGGCGGAGCAGGCGCGCCGGCACGGCTCGCCCACGCGTGCCGCGGCGGCGCGAGCGCTGAGCCGACGGGCGGCGCGGATGGACGCAACGACCGCGGACGCCGACGCGTTCGAGCCCTCGCACCGCACGGCGCCAGCCGTCCCCAGCCGGCCGCTGCCCGACGGGACGCTCGCACCGAAGGACGGACGGACCGGGCCGCTTCTGAGGGCCGAGCACCTTTCGCGAACGGGGCTGTTCGACGACGTCGCACTGGGCCTCGACGCCGGCGAGAAACTGGTCCTGCTCGGGCCGAACGGCAGTGGCAAGTCGACGCTGCTGGCCATGCTGGCGGCGGAGATCCGCTCGGATCGGCCCGAAGCACGCGTGTGGCTGCGCCCCGGCGCGCGCCTGCACTGGTGGGACGCCCGCACGCGCGGTCTGGCGCCCAGCGACGTGGCGTCGCAGCTGGCCGCCTGGGTCACGACCGCCCGGGTCGCATCCCTGCTCGCGCTGGTGCGGCTGCCTCGCGACCGCTGGGCCGCACCGGTGCACGAGCTGTCGGGCGGCGAGCGGGCGCGTGCCGCGCTGGCGCTGCTGATCGCGTCCGAGCCCGACGTCGTCCTGCTGGACGAGCCGGAGAACGACCTGGACATCGAAGCGATCGAGCTGCTGGAACAGGCGCTCGCCGAGACGCGCACCACGGTCGTCCTGGCGACGCACGATCTGCGTCTCGCGGACGCCGTGGGCGACGAGGTCCGCAGCGTGCGAGGCGGCGCGCTCGTGGCGTGGCGCGGCGGCGTCGACGGTTGGCTGCACGGCCGTCGGCGGCGAGACGCCGGGCCGCCAGCGCTTGCCACGGGTCCCCGCCCCCGCTCCCACGGCGGGCGCATCGAGCCCGACGTCGTCGAGCTCGAGGACGAGCAAGCCGAGATCGAGGCGCGCCTCGAAGACCCCACGCGACTCACGGAGCGCGAGCTCGAACGGTTGGAGGCGCGCTCGCGCGAGCTGGTCACGGCCCGGATGTCGGCGTACGACGCGGCGCTGCCGCAGCCCGCACCGCGCTACCGGGCGCTCGAGCCGCCGCTCACGCTGCACGCCGACGCGAGCGACGAGGGGCTCTCGTTCTGCGCGAGCGACTGGCCGTCGCTGCCACGACTCAGGCGCGTGGACGACGTCGTCCACCTGATGCTGCCCGACCCGGAGCGGGCGGCCTGGCTACCGTGGGCTCGCGCGCGTGCGCTCGGCGCCTGCCTGGCGCTCATCTTCCCGGTGCTCGCGCCGACGGCGGTGCAGACGCGCGCCGGGCGTGGTCCGCCCCCGGCTCCGTTCGAAGCGCTCGACGCCGACTGGTGGGTCGCGACGCGTCGGGCATGGGAGCGGTCGCAGGGGTTCGGGACGTTCCAGGACGAAGGCCGCGCCACGCTCGCGTCGCAGCCGACCGGACGCGACGATGGTCGCTCCGCCACCGACGCTGCTGCGACCGCGGCGCGCCCGACCGTGGGGTCGAGGCCGAGGTGAGTCGGATCTCGCGGCTCCTGTTCGTCGGCGTGGCCGCGGCGGCGGGCGTCGCGGCCGTGGCGCTCCATCCGAGCGGTCCGAGCGCCTGGTCGAGCCGCTTCTACCCCGCGTGGACCGCGACGATCGTTCCGGCGACGGAGCGCGCGCCGTGGCCGTGGACGCCGCTGCTCGCCGCGGCGCTGCTGGGCGTGCTCGTGGTCTCGATCGTGCGCGCACCGAGGCGTGTCCGCACCTGGACGCGACTGATCGGCGTCACGCTCCTCGTCGGCGTCGGATTCGAGGCGTCGTGGGGCCTGCACGCGACGCGGCCGCCGGTCGAGTCGCGTCTGGGGCTTCGCTCGGCGCCGGGGTCGCCCGGGTCGCCGGCCACCCCCGGCGAGCTGGCCGAGCTGGCGCAGGTCGCTGCGAAGCTCGCCGCGATCGTGCGTCGCGACGTGCCGACGAACGAATACGACGCGTCGGCGGCCCACGCCTCGGTGACCAGGTCGCTCGCGACGTTCGCACCCGGCGTGCGCCTGCCCGTGGCGCCCAAGGTCGTGCGTGCCGGGATCCTGGGTCCGCTGGGCGTCGGTGGCGTGGTGTCGCCGTGGACGCTCGAAGCGCACGTGGACGGCGCGCTTCCGCCTTGGGCGCAGGTGGCGACCGGCGCCCACGAGGCGGCCCACCTGGCCGGCTACGAGAGCGAAGCCGGAGCCGAGCTCGTCGGCCTGCTCGCCGGGATCCGCGCCGACCATCCGCACGCGCGCTACGCCTCCGCGCTGCGCGCGTGGGCATCGCTGCCCGCCGCGTCTCGGCGGGCGACCCCCTTGCCGCCCCGTGCCCACGCCGATCTGGGAGCGCTGCAGGCGGCGGTCGCGACGCGCTGGGACGCGCCTGCGCGCCTTCTCTGGTCCGCCTACGAGCGCTGGCTGATCGTTCGGGGGCAGCGCGACGGCCTGGCCGGCTACGCCAAAGGTCCGCGCCTGCTGGCCTCCGCCGCCGAGGCGGGCTGGTGGTGAGGCGTCCTAGCGACCCGCTGCGCGCACCGCTCGTTCGCTCGGCCCGAACGGCCTACCGTGCCGTCAGCCCGAGGTTACGGACCAGCAGCGCCTCGGGATCGGGATCGCGGCCCAGGAACGCGCGAATGAGCGACTCGGGCGGCGCGGAGTTCCCTCGAGCGAGGACCGTGCTGCGGAACGCCTCGCCGACGGCCGGGTCGTAGATCCCCTCGTCGCGAAAGCGCGAGAACGCGTCGGCGTCGAGCATCTCGCTCCACAGGTACGAGTAGTAGCCTGCGGCGTAGCCTCCCGCGAAGATGTGCGAGAAGGCGGGCAGGAAGCCGTCGGAGACGGCGTCGGCACGGATCTGGAAGGGTGCGAGCACCGCCCGCCCGAAGTCGACGGGATCCTCGCCGGCGCCGGGGTCGTAGTCGACGTGCAACGCCAGGTCGACCGTCCCGAAGCTCAGCTGGCGCGCCATGTGATGCGCGGCGCCGAAGGTGCGGGCCTCGCGCATGCGCGCGCGGACCTCCTCGGACAGCGGTGTGCCGTCGTCGACGTGACGCGCGATCCGGACCAGCGCCTCGTCCTCCCACAGCCAGTTCTCGAGGATCTGGCTGGGAAGCTCGACGAAGTCCCACGGCACGTTCGTGCCGCCCAGAGAGCGGATCTCGACGGTCGAGAGCAGGTGGTGGAGCAGGTGCCCGAACTCGTGGAACACGGTGGCGGCCTCGTCGTGGGTCAACAGCGCCGGCCTGTCGCCCTCGGGCGGGGTGAGGTTGCCGGAGATCGCGCCGAGGTGCGGCTCGAACCCCTCCGCGGTGGGACCGCCGCCCGCGAGCGGCATCATCCACGCCCCCCCGCGCTTGTCCTCGCGCGGGTACCAGTCGGTGTAGAACGTCCCGATGCGCCGCCCGTCCATGTCGACGACGTCGTAGACCTCCACGTCGGGATGCCACGCCCCGTCCGCTCCAGCTGGCCGGATCTCGACGCCGAACAGTCGCTGGGCCATCTCGAACATGCCGTTCTGGACCCGGTCCATCGGGAACCAGGGGCGGAGCTCCTCGTCGTTCAGATCGAAGCGTGCGGAACGCAGGCGCTCGAAGGCGAAGCGCACGTCCCACGGCTCCAGGCGGTCGAGCCCCAGCTCGTCACGCGCGAACGCCTCGAGCTCCTCGATCTCGCGCTGGAAGTGGGGCCGCACACGCTGCCACAGGTCGCGCTCGAACGCCTGGGCGGTCGCCCCCCTTCGCGCCATGCGCGGCTCGGTCTGAAGATCGGCCCAGTCGGCGTAGCCCAGCCGCCCCGCCAGCTCGCGGCGAAGCTCCAGAATCCGCGGAATCAGCTCGCGATTGTCGCGTCCCTCACCGATTCCACGCGCCTGGTACGCGTCGTGCATCGTCTTTCGGAGGTCGCGGTCGGCGGCGTGGTCGGCGATCGCAAGGTACGACGGCTGGTGAAGCGTGAACCGCCAGCCTGGGACGTTCGCCGCCTCGGCCGCGGCGCGCGCCCGCCGCAGCGCCGAGGCGGGCACGCCGGCGAGGCGCGCGGCGTCCTCGACGTCCATCGCGAACGCGTTCGTGCCGTCGAGGAGGTTGTTCTGGAAGGTGTTGGCGAGGGCGGCCAGCTCGCTCTGGATCGCCTCCGCTCGGGCTCGCGACGCCTGATCGAGTCCGGCGCCCGCGCGCCGCATCGAATCGAGCGTCAGCTCCAGGAAGCGGGCGCGCTCGGGCGGCAGGCGCGTCGCCTCGTCGGTGTCCGCGTACGCGGAGAGCACCCGGTACACCTCCGGGTCGCTCCGCTGCCTCGCCTCGAACGCGGCGAGCTCCGGCAGGATCTCGCTCCACGCTTCGCGCACGGCGGGATCCTGACGCACCGAGTTCAGGTGCGACACGATCGCGACCGTTCTGGCCATGCGCGCCTCGGCCCGATCGATCGCGCCCAGCAGGTCGTCCCAGCGGTAGGGAGGGGTCGTGGTACGGATTCGGTCGAGCGTCGCCTCCGCCTCGGTCAGGGCGGCCCTCAGACCGGGCGCGACGTGATCGGCGTGGAGCTCGTCGAACGGAATGCGGTCCTGGTCGCGAAGGAGCGGGTTGTCGTTCGTCGGCGAGCTGGCGGTCGGCATGGAACGGATGGTACCCGCCACGCCACGCACGTCGCGTGGCGTGCGCCTCCCTTCAGGACCGGTCTCGGCCCGCGGGCGTTCCGTCCACCGGGGGTCGGTCCGCCGCGCCTCGTTCTCCCGCGGGTCGGTCCCGAGGGGATCAGTCCGCGGAGAGCGGCATCTGCAACGCGTAGTCGGCCGGCACGGCTTGACCGTACAGGAAGCCTTGCACCTCGTCGCAGTGCAGCTGCTGGAGCGCGTCGCGCTGTTCGTCCGTCTCGACGCCCTCGGCCACGACGGTGAGGCCCAGGCTGCGGCCGATCGCCACGATCGCACGCACCATCTCGCGATCGCCGCGCGTCCCGTCCACCAGGCGATCCACGAACCGCTTGTCGATCTTCAGTCCGTCCAGCGGGAGCTTCTGGAGCTGCGCCAGCGAGGCGTGCATCACGCCGAAGTCGTCGAGGCTGATCCGCACGCCCCGGGATCTCAGCTCGCGAAGCACCGACACGTGGCGCTCGAACACCTCCATCGGCGTCCCCTCTGTGAGCTCGATCTCCAGCAGCGCGGGGTTCAGATCGAGCCGCTCGAGCTCCTCACGGACCCAGCGGGCGAAGTCGGGATGCTCCAACGTCTGTCGGCCCACGTTCACCGCGACGCGGCACGGCCGGCCCGCCAGGCGCCAGGTCGCGGCCTGCGTCATGGCCCGGCGCAACACCCAGCGGAACAGATCGGGATCGAGCCTCGCCACCTCGAGCGAGGGCAGGAACGACTTCGGCTTCAGCAAGCCCTCCCGCGGATGCAGCCAACGGACGAGCGCCTCTACGCCGGTCAGCGCGCCGGTACGCAGATCGACCCGCGGCTGGTAGTGCAGGACGAGCTCGTCGCGCGCCAGCGCGGCGCGGATCTCGTTCTCGTTGTCGCGACGCGTCCAGAACCGCGCGTCGTCGCCGGCACCCGCGAAGGTCGCGTCGCCGGGCCGTTCGAGCTTGCTGCGCTCCAGCGCACGCTCGGCGTCCGCGAGCCATCGCTCGACGCCCTCCGCGGGATGGACCGAGACGACGTCCGATCCGCCCTCGTCGCCGCCCACGCGGGCCAGGCCGGCGCTGACGGACAGCCGCATGTCGCCGCCCGCCCAGCCGACCGGCTCGGAAAGGCGATCCTGCACCGTGCGCAGCAGCGGCACGATCTCCTCCGGCGTGTTCACGTGCGACCAGGCGACGCCGAAGCGGTCGCCTTCGAGCCGGGCCAGGACGTCGCTGCTCGACGTCAGGCGGCGCAAGCGGTTGGCGACCTCCTGAAGCAGCCGGTCGCCTTGGGTGCGGCCGATGGTCTCGTTGACGAAGGTGAACGCGTCGAGGTCGAACAGGGCCAGGACGGTCCCCGTGCCGTCGCCGCGCGCGCGCTCGACCGCCTGCTCGAGCCGGTCGCGGAACCGCCGCTCGTTGGGGAGGCCGGTCAGCGCGTCCACGTTCTCGACGTGCCAGAGCTCCGAGCGCGAGCGCCGCTCCGAGGTGACGTCGCGTACCAGGGCGTGGACCGCCACGGCGTGAGCCTCCGCGTTGCTCCAGCTCCGCTGACCGTGGTCCTCGACCCACCGGACCCGGCCGTCGCGCGTGACCAGCCGGTAGCGCACGCGATGGCTTCGCTCGGACCGTCTGAGGATCTGCGCCTCGCGGAACGCCTCGCGGTCGTCCGGGTGCACCCACGAGCCCGCACCTTCGTCGAGCAGCTCGGGCGCCTGAAAGCCGCTCAAATGCACCACCGCGTCCCCGACCCAGAGCAGCTGTGGCTCCCGGTCGGGCCTGAGCAGCACGCTGTAGCCGAAGAAGCCGCCCTGACCGCTGCGGCCGATGCGGTCGCCCGCGTCCACCACGCCCAAGGCGTGCATGCGGTCGCTGACGTCGCGCTGCACGCTGACGAGATGCGTGACGCGTCCTTGCTCGTCACGAAGGGGGTAGTGACGCTGCTCGTTGAAGAACAGGCTGCCGTCGCTGCGGTAGTTCCGCACCACGACCGTGCACGGTCGACCTTCCGCGATCGCTTCACGCATCTGGGCGAGGCCGTCCTGATCGCCGTCGTCGCGTTGAAGGAACGCGAGGCTGCGCCCGCGGACCTCGTCGGCGCCGTAGCCGGAGAAGCGCGCGAACGCTTCGCTGGCATGAACGATCGGCTGACCGACCTCACGGAGGTCGGACAGCGTGTAGCACTCGTCTCCGAAGAGGCTCGTGACGAGGGCCAACACACCGTCGTGCGGCGCTCGCCGAGGACGTCCGTTCGACTCGGTCATCATCACTGCGCGCGGGCGGAGCTGGTCCGCGGGCGCCCGGCCTCCCAACCGGTGAACGCGCCCGCGACCGCTCGAACCTCGTTCCCCACGTCCCTTCCTGACATGAGGATAGGCCCGCCAGCGACCGGCGCACGTGAGAAGTTTCCTATGGGTACGACGGAGGGCCCGCGCGACGGACCGCCGTCGTGCAGGTACACGGAGTGTGCCACGGAGATCGTCACGGGATTCTTACGCCGACGTCGTCGCGGCCTCGGCCCGGCCTCTGGCGTGGGACGCGAGCCAGGCCGCGCGGTGGCGCTCGAACGCCGCGGCCGCTCGGCGGGTGACCGGTCCCGGCCGGCCGGCACCGACGGTGTCGTCCCCGACGCGAACCACAGGCATCACGCCTTTCGTGGTGCTGGTGAGGAACGCCTCGGGGGCCCGCTTCAGCTCGTCGAGACCCACGTCGCGGACGTCGACGGCGATCTCGCCCTCGAGCGCCCTCAGCATGTGCATCCGGGTGATGCCTTCGAGCACCCCGCGTGCGGGCGTGAGCAGGGTCCCCTCCTCGGTGGCGACGAACAGGTTGCAGCGCGTCGTCTCGAGCACGCGCCGACCGTCGTGGTAGAGGACGTCGGCCGCCCCGGCCGCCTCGAGCTCGCGGGCGTGCCGGACGGCGGTGAAGTAGTTCGTCGTCTTCGCCTCCGGAAGGTCCCGCTCGAAGCGGTACGGCAGCAGCGTGACGCCGTCGCGGTAGTACGCGTCGGGGTAGGCGGGAAGGTCGACGACGAGCACCAGCGTGCGCGGCGTGCCGGGATGGAACCCGTCGAGCGGATCGCCTCCGGTGAGGAACAGCTGAAGGCCGAACGTTCCGTGCCCGTTCGCGGCGATGACGTCCCCGACGTGCCCAGCGATCGTCTCGGTCGACGGTCTGGGAACCAGGCCGAGGAGCTCGGCGGTACGCTCGAGGCGCGCGAGATGGTCGTCCACGAACAGCGGAACGCCGTCCACCACCCGGAGGAAGTCGAACGCTCCGTAGCCGCGGCGGATCGTGAGATCGGTCAGCGGCAACGCCGCCCGGGAGGCGGGCACGAGCTCGAGGTCGAATCCGAAGATGCGGTCGGGGCGACTCATGCCGGCATCGTACCCGTCCCGGCCAAGGCACCGGCCAATCGTTCGTCACGGAGCTGGCCGCCGTGCCGTCCACCGTTCGTGCGATACCCCCTCCCGGTATCTGATTTGACGTAGCGGACGCGGGTACCGGTGCTAGCATGCACGGCAGTCGAAGGAGGCTTCATGGCACGGAAGACGGTCACGACGGACGTAGCGATCATCGGTGGAGGACCCGCCGGCCTTACCGCGGGCATCTACGCGGGTCGAGGGCAGCTCGACACCCTCATCCTCGAGAAAGGCCTGCCCGGCGGCCAGATCGCCCAGACCGAAGAGGTCGAGAACTACCCCGGTTTCGACGAGGCCGTCCCTGGCCCGGAGCTGTCGCAGCGCATGGTCAAGCAGGCCGAGAAGTTCGGCGCGCGCATCGTGATGGAGGAGGTCGAGGGGCTGTCCGGGGACGCCTACCACGGGTTCGTCGTGCACGGCTACGAGGCCGACTATCGGGCACGGGCGGTGATTCTGGCGACGGGAGCGAATCCGCGACGCCTGGGCGTACCGGGCGAGGACACGTTCTACGGTCGTGGCGTCTCGACCTGCGCCACCTGCGACGGCTTCTTCTACCGCGGCAAGAAGGTCGTGGTGGTCGGCGGCGGCGACGCCGCGATCGAGGAGGGGATGTTCCTCACCAAGTTCGCCGACGAGGTCGTCGTGATCCATCGTCGCGACGAGCTCAGGGCGAACAAAGCGGCCCAGGAACGGGCGTTCGCCAACCCGAAGATGCGCTGGGTGTGGAATACCGTCGTCGACGAGATCATCGGCGAGGACGACATGGTCAGCGCCGTCCGCGCCCGCGACGTGATCGACGGAAGCGAGACGGTCATTCCGACCGACGGCGTGTTCGTCTACATCGGCCACACCCCGAACACGGAGTTCCTGCGGGACGTCGTGAAGCTCCGCGAGAGCGGCTACGTGGAGGTCCACGACGAGATCTTCACGTCGGTCGAGGGCATCTTCGCAGCAGGCGACGTCGCCGACGAGATCTACCGTCAGCTCGGCACCTCGGTCGGCGCCGGAACGCGCGCGGCGATGACCGCCGAGCGCTGGCTGGCCGAGCGAGAGCCCGCCGAGGCGATCGCCGCAGCCGCGAGCGACTGAGCCCGCCGAGCGGCGCTCAGCGAGGCGCGAGCCGAACCAGCTCGAACCCGCCCTCGACCCACAGCACCAACAGATCCTCGTGACCGCCGCGTGGCGCGCCGACCAAGGCGCGCCACGTCGTTCCGTCGACCTCGAGCACCGTCCACGCGCCGTCCGCTCGGGCGATCCACGAGCCGCCCGCCACCGCGGCGTCCGCGGCGTCCACCGACGATCCGGACGATCCAGGGCTCACCTTTAGGAGCACCTCGCTCGCCCGGGGCGGAACGCCGCCCAGCCAATCGTCCTCCTCGCGCGAGGTCGGCTCCGCGCCGGCGCGCGCGACGCCGGACACGATGGGCTCGCCGCCGCCTTCCGCGCCCGTCGTCCGCCATGCGACCAGCCGACGCTCGCCCGGCTCGCCCCGAACGGCCTCCTCTTCGAGCACGCCCGGATCGAGGCCGCTCCGCTCCGCGACGAGTCGGACCCGCTGACGGAACAGCGCGTCCTGCACCGTCGGATCGTCGCCTTGGGCGTCGCCCGCGTCGAGCGGCAACGCGACGATCTCCTCGCGCCGACCGTCTTCCAGCGGGCGTGCCCACCACGCCTCGAACGACGCCCCGCCGGCCAACGTCCGATACTCGGCCACGCCGTCCGCCGGGCCGATGCGGACCGCCACGTCGTCGTCGCCCCACGCCAACACGACCGCGCGCTCCTCCGCGGCGATCCTGACCCAGCGCGTCGGCGCCAAGGGAAGGATGCCTGCCGGGATCGCCTCGGCCAGCGCCGGCCGCGGCTCGCCGCCCACGCGGTCGCTCATGGCCCGTGCATAGCGGTCCGCGCTCGCCCGATCACCGAACGCCGCCACGCGAACGCGGAACACCGAGCCGGCCGCGCCCTCCGCGCGAACCACGTAGGCGGGAAAGCCGTCGCGCAGCAGCCGGCCCGAGAGCTCGATCGCGGCCTCCGCGTCGCTCAGCGCGGCGACCTGCACGGTGTAGGGAACCAGGCCGCCCTGCGCCAGCGCGACGATCGCGCTCGACGCGACCATCCAGGCGAGCATCGCCACCGCCAAGGTCCGTCGCGAGCGATCGACCGCCCATCCACCGACGGAGCCGGTCCAGCCTCCCAGCGACACCGCTCAGAAATCCTTGCGCTCGAACAGGACGACGGCCGCCGCCGCGAACGCGGCGGAATACAGGGCGATCAGCGTCACGACCCAGCCCACGCTGGCCACGGGATCGGTGTAGGCCGACAGATGCCGCGTCAGCAGGAACGGCTCCAGCGAGGGAAACACGACCAGCAGCTGCATCACGATCAGGACGGCCAGCGTCGCGAGCGCGCCGCTGGCCGCGTTCATGGTCACCACCGTCGCCAACACCGACAGCAACGCCACCGGGATCAGCGCGATCGCGGCCAGCAGATACGCCCCCACGAGCTCGCGAGCGGCGTCCACCGGCAGCATCGTGCCCTGTCCGATGAGGCCGCCCTCGCCGAGTCCGGTTCCGCCCACGAACGCGTCGAATCCGTACGGCACGCCCGCCGCCAGCGATGCGATCAGGAAGTACGCCATCACCAGGAACGGCAGCACGGTGAGCACGAGCAGCTTCGCCAGCAGCCAGGACGAGCGCGTCACCGGTCGGAGCAGCACCGTCGGCAAGGTCCCGTGCATCGCCTCGATCCCGACGAGCTCCGCGGCGATGATCGCCACGAGCAGCGGCATCAGGAACTCCATCGACGACAGCAGGCTGAGCGCGGGCACCTGGAACCCGGAGACGAGGAAGAAGCCGTACACCTCGAAGATCCCCGGCGCGTACGCCCACAGCGCAGGGAACACCAGCAACAACACCAGCGCTGCGCGCACGCTGGACAGGCGGAACAGCTTGCCCGCCTCCATCCGCAACAGGGCGCTCACGACGGACGCTCCTCGCTGGGCACGTCGCCAGCCGAGGTGCCGGGCCGTCCGATCTCCGGAGCGATCTCGACGCCGGTCCGCTTCAGGCGCTCGGCGGAAACCCGCTCGCGGTAGTAGGCGCGAAGATCGAACACGTCGGCCGTCAGCTCCTGCAACCCCACGCCGTGCTCCACCAGCAGCGGCGCGACCCGCGGGAGGGCCGCGGGCTCGGTCAGGTGGAAGATCACCTGTCCGGCGCGGAGGAACGCCTCCTGGATCCACGGCTGCGCCTGCAGCGCGCTGCGGGCTGCCTGCGGATCGTCCACGCGCGCCCTGTGACGGTCGCGCCGACGGTCGAGGTCGACCTCGTCGATCAGCGCGCCCTCCTCCATGATGCCGACGCGATTGCAGTACGCGGCGACCTCGTCGAGATGGTGCGTGGAGAGCAGCACCGCCGAGCCCCGCCCTGCGGCGTTGCGCAGCACGCGGTGCACGAGATGCAACGACAACGGATCCATCCCGCTGGCCGGCTCGTCCAGGATCAGCACGTCCGGGCGCGTCAACAACGCGCCTGCGACGCCCAGCCGCTGGCGCATGCCGAGGCTGTAGACGCCCACCTTGCGGTCCGCCGCCGGACCGAGCTCCATGAGCTCCAGCAACTCCTCGATCCGCTCGTCCGCGACGCCGCCCGCGAGCCGGGCGTGGAGCCGCAGGTTCGCGCGCCCGCTCAGGTACGGATAGAACGCGGCGGGCGCTTCGACGACGGCGCCCAGCCTGCGACGGACCTCGGGATGCTGCTGAGGATCCTTGCCGAGCATCGTGACGGTGCCCTCGGTCGGGAACGCCAAACCCGACACCAGGCGGATCACGGTGGTCTTGCCGGCACCGTTCGGGCCCACCAAGGCGTACACCTCGCCGGGCGAGACGTGGAACGTGAGATCGCGAACGATCGGCCGGCGACCGTAGCGCTTGCCCAGCCCTTCGGTCCGGATCGAG
>Ga0209936_1000350_pt1 | contig 28862 bp, 19 predicted proteins | sample SalPonR1_A_D1_MG_FD_185694 | JGI IMG/M metagenome (GOLD analysis project Ga0209936, IMG submission 185694) | Salt pond soil microbial communities from South San Francisco under conditions of wetland restoration - Salt Pond MetaG R1_A_D1_MG... ...
GCGCCGGGCCTGCCTAGGCAGGACGCGGTGCTGGCGGCGATCGTGGCCGAGCTCGTGGTCGAGCGCGGCTTCGCCAACGCCGAGCAGCCCGGCGCCGCGCCGGACGCTTCCGCCGCGTTGGAGGCCGCCTGGCCGCAGGGCGTGCCGCTCGAGCGGATCGACCACGATGCGCTCAAGCAGCGGTCGCGCTCCGCGCGCGCGATCGTTCGTACCGGCGAGTTCACGCCGTACGCCAACGTCATCCTGGTGGCCGGCGTGCCGTTCTGAGCGTCCACGACGGACGGCGACGTCGCCCCCGACCCCCGGGTCGGGGGCGACGTCGTGCCGCCCTGGCCGTCGTGCTCGCCGGCGCGCCGGTCGGAGCAGCGGCCGCCGCCGTGCGGCCGCCGCCGTTCTTCTCGTGAGGGACGGGTCGGGAGCGGAGCCGCTCGAAGGCGCGAAGCCTGGGGTTGACACGGTCCGAGACGGGGGTATACACTTATTTTTGCCGCTCGAGAGAGAGGCGCGAACGATGACAAGCGAAGACGAAGCGAGACATCCGCGCTCGAACCGTCGATGCAGACCGTCCTGGTCGATCGATCTCGAGCGTAGAGCAAGAACGGATTTCGATCCGATCTTGCGTGTCATTGACTCTTAGTACTTGCGACCGAAAAGGTTACGTTACTAAGGGCGCACGGTGGATGCCTAGGCACTCGAACCGATGAAGGACGTGGCTACCTGCGATAAGCCTCGGTGAGCTGGAAGCAAGCTTTGACCCGGGGATGTCCGAATGGGGAAACCCACGCGAGCGAACCTCGCGTACCCTTGCGTGAATTCATAGCGCATGTGGAGGGAACCCAGGGAACTGAAACATCTAAGTACCTGGAGGAAAATAAAGAAACCTCGATTCCCTTAGTAGTGGCGAACGAACAGGGAATAGCCTAAACCCCTTCCTACGGGAGGGGGGGTTGTAGGACCAGCGACATGGACCGGAACATCTAGTCGAAGCGCACTGGAAAGGCGCGCCATAGTGGGTGAAAGCCCCGTAGACGAAAGATGTGAAGGCCTAGCTGGCACCTGAGTAGCGCGAGCCACGTGGAATCTCGCGTGAATCCACGGGGACCACCCCGTAAGGCTAAATATTCCGAGTGACCGATAGTGAACCAGTACCGTGAGGGAAAGGTGAAAAGCACCCCGTGAGGGGAGTGAAATAGCACCTGAAACCGTGCGCTTACAAGCAGTCACAGCCCTATGGCCGACTTCTGTCGGCAACGGGTGGTGGCGTGCCTCTTGAAGCATGATCCTGCGACTTACTGGCAGTGCCGAGTTTAAGCCGATAGGCGGAGGCGAAGCGAAAGCGAGTCTGAACAGGGCGTTCAGGCGCTGTCAGTAGACCCGAAACCGGATGAGCTAGCCATGGCCAGGATGAAGCTCCCGTAACAGGGAGTGGAGGTCCGAACCCGTTCAGGTTTAAAACTGTTGGGATGAGCTGTGGTTAGGAGTGAAAAGCTAACCGAATCCGGAGATAGCTGGTTCTCCCCGAAATAGCTTTAGGGCTAGCCTCGGGGGTTCACCACTGGTTGTAAAGCACTGATTGGGCTAGGGGGCTCACCAGCTTACCAAACCCTGTCAAACTCTGAAGGCCAGTGGTTCAGACCCCGGGAGTCAGTCCGTGTGAGCTAACTCTCACGGACAAGAGGGAAACAACCCAGACCGCCGATTAAGGTCCCCAAGTCATGGCTGAGTGGTGAAGGATGTGGAGACGCTAAGACAGCTAGGAGGTTGGCTTAGAAGCAGCCATTCCTTTAAAGAGTGCGTAATAGCTCACTAGTCGAGCGTCTCTGCGCCGAAGATGATCGGGGCTAAGCCATGCACCGAAATTGCGGCAGCGCAACCAAGTTGCGTTGGGTAGGGGAGCGTTCCGTAGGCCGTTGAAGCGGTACCGTAAGGAGCCGTGGAGGTATCGGAAGTGCGAATGCAGGAATGAGTAACGATAAGAAGGGTGAGAATCCCTTCCGCCGAAAGCCCAAGGTTTCCTGAGCAAGGGTCGTCCCCTCAGGGTTAGTCGGGACCTAAGGCGAGGCCGAAAGGCGTAGTCGATGGACAGCAGGTCAATATTCCTGCACCACTTTCGTGGAGCGATGGGGTGACGCATTAGGATAGGCCAACCGGAGCCACGGCAGAGCCCGGCGGCGTACGAAGCCAGGGAGGATAGGAAAATCCGCCTCCCGTGTTGGTGACGTGCGTCGGGAAGGTCCTACGGGACTGATAACTGGTCGAATCCAGGGTGCCAAGAAAAACCTCTAAGCGATGAAGCGAGAGTGCCCGTACCAAAACCGACACAGGTGGGCGAGTGTAAGAGCACTAAGGCGCGCGAGAGAACTCTGGTTAAGGAACTCTGCAAAATGGCCCCGTAACTTCGGGAGAAGGGGTCCCACGCGTAGGGTGGTCGTTCGCGACTGCTCGAGGTGGGCACAGGAAATCGGCTCTAGCGACTGTTTACCACAAGCACAGCTCTCTGCGAACCCGAGTAGGGGATGTATAGGGAGTGACACCTGCCCGGTGCCGGAAGGTTAAGTGGAGGCGTTCACGCGCCGAAATGAAGCCCCGGTGAACGGCGGCCGTAACTATAACGGTCCTAAGGTAGCGAAATTCCTTGTCAGGTAAGTTCTGACCTGCACGAATGGTGTAACGACTGGAGCGCTGTCTCAACCAGAGACTCGGTGAAATTGAACTGGCCGTATAGATGCGGCCTACCCGCAGCAGGACGAAAAGACCCCGTGGAGCTTTACTACAGCTTGATGTTGGCGCTTGGACCGATCCGTGTAGGATAGGTGGGAGACTGTGAAGCCAGGCCGCTAGGCTTGGTGGAGTCGTTGGTGAAATACCACCCTGGTTGGTTCGTGCGTCTAACCTGCGACCGTTATCCGGTCGGGGGACAGCGTGAGGTGGGTAGTTTGACTGGGGCGGTCGCCTCCTAAATGATAACGGAGGCGCACAATGGTTCCCTCAGCACGGTCGGAAATCGTGCATAGAGCGTAAGGGTATAAGGGAGCTTGACTGCGAGACATACACGTCGAGCAGGGACGAAAGTCGGTCCTAGTGAACCGGTGGTACCTTGTGGAAGGGCCATCGATCAACGGATAAAAGTTACCCCGGGGATAACAGGCTGATACCGCCCGAGAGTTCACATCGGCGGCGGTGTTTGGCACCTCGATGTCGGCTCGTCATATCCTGGGGCTGGAGAAGGTCCCAAGGGTCCGGCTGTTCGCCGGTTAAAATGGCACGCGAGCTGGGTTCAGAACGTCGTGAGACAGTTCGGTCTCTATCCGCTGTGGGCGTAGGAAAATTGAGGAGAGCTGTTCCTAGTACGAGAGGACCGGAATGGACGCACCTCTAGTTTCTCGGCTGTTCCACCAGGGGCATATGTCGAGTAGCTATGTGCGGAACGGATAAGCGCTGAAAGCATCTAAGCGCGAAGCCGACTCCAAGATGAGTTTTCCCATCCCCTTGTGGGAGTAAGTCCCCCGGAAGACCACCGGGTCGATAGGCCGGGAGTGTACGCACGGCAACGTGTTTAGCTGACCGGTACTAATCGGACGAGGACGTAACCTTTTAGCAATCATCCTCGAGTAGGACACTGTCCGCTTCGTCTTCGTCTTGTCTATTTTTTCTCTTCGTGCTCATAGCGACGTGGACCCACCCGATCCCATCCCGAACTCGGAAGTTAAGCACGTCAGCGCCGATGGTAGTTGGGGGGCAGCCCCCTGCAAGAGTAGGTCAGCGCGGGGAGTTATTTTTCACTGGAGAGGCACCGGCCCACGGGGTGGGTGCCTCTCCGCCACTGCGGGAGTAGCTCAGCTGGTAGAGCACCACCTTGCCAAGGTGGATGTCGCGAGTTCGAATCTCGTCTCCCGCTCCACGAAACGGCCGCCCTTCGGGGCGGCCGTTCGCTAGGTGCGTTCAGGCGGTACTGCGGCTGACGGGCTGGTACGCCGCGGCGTCGAACGGCGTGGCGAAGCACGCAGCGCGCAGACCGAAGGCCGGGGTTGAACGGCGCGGTGCGCCGCTGACGCGTATGCTTGACACGTTCCAGGCGTGGCCGTTCGGGCCCGCCAACCGTTCCGTCGGCTACGCGGCCCGGGCCGTGACGCGGCTTCGTGTCGGCCGGCGGTTCACGTCCCATCTCGCGCGCTCCGGACGCTGCATCGCTCCGCGGCGCGCTCGGAGGGAGCGATTCCGTGATCCGAGTCGAACATCTGGTCAAGGTCTTCGGGGACGAGCCTTGGCGTGCGTTGCCGCTGCTCGAACAGGGTCGGTCGAAGGCGGAGATCCGCGAGGAGACCGGCCTGACCGTCGGTGTGAACGACGTCAGTTTCGAGCTGGAGGCCGGCGAGGTCTTCGTCATCATGGGGCTTTCCGGCAGCGGCAAGTCCACGCTGATGCGCTGCGTCAACCGTCTGATCGAGCCTCTCTCAGGCAAGGTGCTGCTCACCACCGACGACGGCGAGATCGACGTGACCGCGCTGAGCGCGCCCGAGCTACGCGCGTTGCGGCGCGAGCGCATGAGCATGGTGTTCCAGCGCTTCGGCCTGTTCCCGCATCGGACGGTGCTCGACAACGTCGCGTACGGCCAGGAGGTCCGCGGCTCGCCCCGCGAGGAGCGTTACCGCGTCGCGCGCGAGATGCTGTCGGTCGTCGGCTTGGAAGGCTGGGGCGATAGCAAACCGAACGAGCTGTCTGGCGGAATGCAGCAGCGCGTCGGCCTGGCGCGGGCGCTGGCGACGCAGGCGAACGTGCTGCTGATGGACGAACCGTTCAGCGCGCTGGACCCGCTCATCAAGGTCAACATGCAGAACGAGCTGCTTCGGATCCAGGCGGAGCTTCACCGCACGATCCTGTTCATCACGCACGACCTCGACGAGGCGCTTCGGATCGGGACGCGCGTCGCGATCATGGACGACGGCGAGATCGTCCAGGTCGGCACGCCCGAGGAGATCATCGTCGAGCCCCGCACGGAGTACGTCGCCGATTTCGTCGAGCACGCCGACCCCACCGGCGTGATGACCGCCCGTACCGTTGCGGTGCCCGTGCCGGGCCAGCGCTTCGAGGAGAGCGGCCAGCAGGACGGCACGACCTTCTTCCAGCGGGTCGGCTATCCCGAGGTGAGCTACGGCATGCACGACGGCCGGTTCGTGGAGATGCGCGTGGACGGCGTCCCGGTCGAGGCTATGCGGCTCGAGGACGCCCTGCAGGAGGAGACCCCTGAGATCCGTCGGCGGGACGCCGTGCTGCTGTGCGGTCCCGGAGCCACGCTCAAGCAGGTGCTGAAGGGCCGCACCTACTCGCGCCTCCCCCAGCTGGTGGTGGACGAGGACGACCTGGTGCTGGGCGTGATCAGCGAGAACGAGCTGGTCCACGGCATTCTGTACAAGCGCGCGAACGAGGAGGCGTCCGCCGCCGGCACGGGCGACGCGGCCGCCCCCGCTTGGAGGTGAGGACATGACGACCATCCTGAACGTGTTCGAGACGTATTCGTTGCCGCTCGATCGCTGGGTCCAGACCGGCGTCGACTGGCTGTCGACGAACGCCCGCGGCTTCTTCCAGGCGATCAAGTGGCCCGTGGAGCAGGTACTCGATGGAATCGAGATCGTGCTGCAGTCGGTGCCGCCGACCGTCATGCTGGTCTTGATCGCCGTGCTGGCTTGGCGCACCGTCGGGTGGAAGATGGGCCTGTTCGCGCTGGTCGCGATGGGACTGGTCGGCTTCACCGGCATGTGGGGGTTGACGATGACGACGTTGGCGATGGTGCTGGCGGCGGTGGTCTTCTGCGTCGCGGTCGGCGTTCCGCTCGGCATCGTGGCGGCACGCAGCGACGCCTTCGCGGCCGGGATCCGCCCCGTTCTGGACGTGATGCAGACCACGCCGGCGTTCGTCTACCTGGTGCCGGTGGTGATGCTGTTCGGCATCGGCACGGTGGCTGGCGTGCTGGCGACGATCGTCTTCGCGCTGCCGCCGATCATCCGCCTGACGAACCTCGGCATCCGCCAGGTACAGCCCGAGGCGGTGGAGGCGGCCGTGGCGTTCGGCTCGAGCCCGCGCCAGATCCTGTTCAAGGTTCAGATCCCGCTGGCCCTGCCGACCATCATGGCTGGACTGAACCAGACGATCATGCTGTCGCTGTCGATGGTCGTGATCGCCGCACTGATCGGTGCGGGCGGCCTCGGCACGCCGGTGTTCCGGGGCCTGAACTCGCTGAACGTCGGACTGGCCTTCGTCGGCGGGCTCGGCATCGTGCTGCTCGCGATCGTGCTGGATCGCATCACGCAGGGGTTGGGCGAGAACCGCTAAGTGTAGCCGGCCTTCCCTGCGCCTGCAAGGAGACGGACGACATGCCGCCCCCCGGGGGGCGCTGCTAACGTCGGAAGGGACGAGGGCGCTCGGCGCCTCCGTCATCTCGTTCGTCCCCGCGCCTCGCGGCCGTCACGGGAAGGCCAGGGCCCGATGGGCGCGAAGAAGACACCGTGTACGCCTTCCCGTGCTGCGCCCTTCGGGCGCACCGGCGTCGGTCCGACCCGCGGCACGCTGCACTCTAGCGACGGCATGCGGGCGGCGGCGGTACGGCGCCTCGCGACACCACCGCTCCTTTCCGAACGGAGGAACCATGACGTACCGCAAGCTATGGATTCCGCTCTTGACGTCGTTGCTGCTGGTTTCCGGCGCCGCCGTCGCCCAAGACCGGCCCGGTGAAGGCACGACCGTCCAGCCGGCGGTCGCCACTTGGCAGTCGGCGCTGCCGATCGAGGCGATCTTCGCCCAGCTGCTCGGCGAGCTCGGCTACGAGGTGGCCGAGCCGCAATCCGTCTCGAACCCGATCTTCTATCAGTCGGTCGTTCAGGGCGACGTCGACTACTGGGCCAACGGCTGGTTCCCGTTGCACAACGCGCAGCTGCCGAACAACTTCGAGGAGAACGCCTCGGTCGTCGGCACGATCGTCGAGAACGGCGCGCTGCAGGGGTACCTGGTCGACCAAGCCTCGGTCGAGGAGTACGACATCACGTCGCTCGAGGACTTCAAGCGGCCCGAGGTCAAGGAGGCGTTCGACGCGAACGGCGACGGCAAGGCCGACATGGTCGCCTGCCCGCCCGGCTGGGGCTGCGAGCAGGTCATCTCGCACCACATGGACGCGTACGACCTGCACGACCACGTCAACCTGATCACCGCCGCCTACGCCGCCTCGTTCGCGGACGCCCTGGCGCGCTACCGAAACGGCGAGCCGGTCCTGTACTACACGTGGACACCGAACTTCACGGTCGTGCAGCTCGTTCCAGGCGAGGACGTCGTCTGGATCAACGTGCCCGAGATCGTGCCGTCCGAGGCGCAGCAAGGCCTCGAGGACGCGATGGTGGCGTCGGGCGTGACCGGCGCCGTGACGGATCCGCTGCGCTTCGGCTTCGTCGCGAACGACATCCGCCCGATCGCCAACCAAGCGTTCCTCGACGCGAACCCGGCGGCGGCGACGCTCTTCGAGGCCGTCCAGATCCCGCTGGACGACATCTCGGACATGACGCGTCGCATCAGCGAGGGCGAGAGCAGCGACCAGGCGATCGCTGACATGGCTGCCGCTTGGATCGAGAACAACCGCGGCACCGTCGACGGATGGCTCCAGCAGGCGCGCAGCACGTCGATGTGAGGCAATCGATCGTGCGAAGCGCGGGGGCGCGTCTGCGTCCCCGCCGCGCGGTCGGGCCGGAGGCGCTCAACGCGTCTCCGGCCCGTGCTCGTCGGTCGTTTCGTGCGGATCGTCCGCGACCGTCCCACCCTTCCTTGCCTGTGCGGCTCGCGTGACTGGGCCGATCGCGCGACGACGGTTCGTGGTCGGCGCCGTGGCGGCGCTGGCGGCGGCTGCGGGTGGTGGCGCGCTCGCTGCACGCGCCGTACGCGGAAGCGGGCTCGTCGATCGCCGACGGAAGCAACACGGTGCCTCGCGGCCGGACGAGGTGGCGGTCCGGCCCGGCGAGACCGTCCAGGCGGCGGTCGACCGCGCACCTCCCGGCGCCATCGTGCGGATTCCGCCCGGCACGTACCACGAGACGGTGCTGATCGAGAAGCCGCTGGCGCTGATCGGTGCCGGCTACGACCGCACCACGCTGGTGGCCGACCGCAGCCGCTTCCGCTGGGCCGGCCTGCCGCGCGAGCGCTACGTCGTCGGCGCCGTCAACGTACGGAACACGAGCAACGTGCTGATCGCCGGCCTGACGGTGCAGGGCGCTTTGGAGGGCGTCTGGGTGTCCGCCTCGCGGTACGTCACGATCAGCGACTGCATGTCGTGCGCGCACGACTCGTCGGGCTACTACCTGTGGGGAAGCATGGCGTGCACGGTGGTGCGCAGCGAGGGGTCCGACTGCGCGGTGGGCATCTACCAGGGAGGCTCGGTCGACATCGGCATCGTCCGCAACGTGTTCCGACGCAACCGCGGCGGGCGCGTTCCACACCTGGATGACGACGAGTACCCGGGCATCGGGGTGCTGATGGGCAACCTCTCGCGGGGCTGCCGCGTCGAGGGGAACCTGCTGACCCGGAACACCGACTGGGGGATGGGCGTCGGGCTGGGCGTCCACGAGGTGTCGACGCGGGGCAACGCGATCCGTGACAACCCGACCGGGGTGTTCGTCGGCGAGCGCGGCGTGCGGATGCGCGCCGACAACGTCACGGGAAACGCCGACTGGGGGGTCGACGCCGGGGTGGAGGTCGATGCGCGCGAGGTCTGGTGGGGAGCGCCCGACGGTCCCTCGGGCGCCGGCCCAGGAGGCGGCGACGCCGTTCGCGCCCCGGTCCGCGTGACCCCGTGGCGGCGATCGCCGTCCCGGCTGGCTCCGGTCGGGCCCCGGGAGCGCCCGCCCATGGCCGAGGTGGCGACGGAGGGCTGACCGACCCGTCAGCGACGAGCGCGCCGGACCCCGTAGAGCGGGTCCGGCGCACGTCGTGGCTGAAAGCGTGTCGTCGGGGCGGTGCGCCCCTGGGCTCAGACGGGCCCTACCGGGTCCTTGCGCATAGGCTCGGGCCGCCAGGTGTCCAGCGTCGCCTTGTACTGCGCGCGCGAGAACGCCTCCTCGTCCCGTGCGCCGCGGCGACTCATGGCGCCACGCAACTGGCCGATCGACGCGTACTCGTTCTCCTCGAGCCAGACGACCATGTCGCGCTCGATTTCGGCGAAGCGGGCGGGGCCGCGCCGCAGGATCTCCGACGTCATCATCGTGACCGTGGCGCCGGCCGCCACGCCCTTCAACGCGCCGTACGCGTCGTGCACGCCGCTGGTGAGCGCCATGTCGGCTGGAACGTGGCCGTACAGCAGGCCGATCCAGCGCACGCCCAGGCGAGCCTCTTCCGGCGTCGAGAGCGTCAAGCGCGGAAGCACCTCGAACTCGTCCAGGTCCACGTCGGGCTGGTAGAAGCGGTTGAACAGCACCAAGCCGTCCGCGCCGGACTCCGACAGGCGCGACGCCATGTGCATCGTCGCGCTCCAGTACGGCGAGAGCTTCACCGCGACCGGGATCTTCACGAGCTCGCGGACGTCGCGAAGCACCGCGACCGTCCGGTCCTCGATCTGGGCCCCGGACACGCTCGGGTCGGTCGGCAGGAAGAACACGTTCAGCTCGAGCGCGTCGGCGCCTGCCTCTTCGAGCATGGCGGCGTAGCGCGTCCAGCCGCCCGGCGTGTCCCCGTTCAGGCTCGCGATCACGGGGACGTCGACGGCTGTCTTCGCGGAGCGCAGCAGCTCCAGGTAGCTCTCCGGACCCGGCGTGGTCTGCGGGATCGGGACGTAGTCCAGCGCCTCGGCGAACGCCTCGGTCCCGTAGTCCATGAAGTGATCGTGCGCGGCCTGCTCGCCCTTGATCTCTTCCTCGTAGAGCGAATGCATCACGATCGCCGACGCGCCGCCGTCCTCGAGGATGCGGAACCCGTCGAGGCTCTTCGTGAGCGGCGAGGCGGAGGCGACCAAGGGGCTCGCCAGGTCGAGGCCGAGGTAGCGGGTACGGAGGTCGATCACGACTGCGCTCCCTTCGCGTCGCTCGGTGCTTCGGTCGCGGCGGCAGAGGAGGCCGCCTGCACCGGCTCGGCAGCCATGCGCTCGAGATCGGCCCAGTGCGTCTCGACGGCCAGCTGGGCGGCGTCCAGGACGGCATCGGCGTCTTCGGGCGCGGTGAGGCGCATGAGGCGGTAGCGGTTCTCCTGCAGCGCGTAGTCGCGGAACGAGATCTTGGGCGGACGCGAGTCGAGCTGCAGCGGGTTCTTGCCCTCCTCGGCTCGCCTCGGGTCGTAGCGGAACAGCGGCCAGTAGCCGCTCAGCGTCGCCTTCTTCTGCTGGTCGAGGCCCTTGGCCATGTCGATGCCGTGGGCGATGCAGTGCGAGTAGGCGATCACCAGCGAGGGGCCCGGGTACGACTCGGCCTCGATCAGCGCCTTGACGGTCTGACCGTCGTTCGCGCCCATCGCGACCTGGGCGACGTAGATGTTCCCGTACGACATCAGCATCTTCGCGAGGTCCTTCTTCGGGCTGCGCTTGCCACCCGCCGCGAACTTCGCGACGGCGCCCATCCCCGTCGCCTTGGACGCCTGGCCACCGGTATTGCTGTACACCTCGGTATCGAGGACCAGCACGTTCACGTTCGCGCCGGACGCGAGCACGTGATCGAGTCCGCCGTAGCCGATGTCGTACGCCCAGCCGTCGCCGCCGACGATCCAGACGTCGGTGCGGACCAGGGCGTCCGCCAGGGCGCGGAGATCCTGGGCGAGCGGATCGTCACGGCCGTCGATGCGCTTCTTGAGCTCGGCGACCAGCTCGCGCTGGCGCGCGATCGCCGCCTCGCTCCCGCCTTCCGCCTCGTCGAACGCGCTCACGAGGTCGCCGGCGTCCAGCGACGGATCGGCGAGCAGCTGGCGTGCCCGCGTGCGCTGCGCGTCGAGCGCCAGGCGCATGCCCATGCCGAACTCGGCGTTGTCCTCGAACAGCGAGTTGGACCACGCCGGCCCGAATCCCTCGGCGTTCTTCGTCCACGGCGTCGTGGGAAGGTTGCCGCCGTAGATCGACGAGCAGCCCGTCGCGTTCGCGATCACGCTGCGATCGCCGAACAGCTGGCTGAGCAGCCGGACGTACGGCGTCTCGCCGCAGCCGGCGCAGGCGCCCGAGAACTCGAACAGCGGCTCGAGCAGCTGCACGTTCTTGACGTTCTTGAACTCCAGGCCGTCGTATCGCGGAACCTGGGGCAGCGAGAGGAAGAACTCCCAGTCGCGCCGGCCCTTCTCGCGGTGCGGCAGCTGCGGCTCCATCATCAGCGCCTTGCGGCCGACCTCGGACTTGTCCTTCGCCGGGCAAACCTCGTAGCAGAGCGAGCAGCCGGTGCAGTCCTCGACCGCGACCTGGAGCGTGTAGCGCACGTCGCCGGCGTCCTTGAAGCGCGGCCCTACGTGCACGAAGCCTTCCGGCGCGTCGGCCATCGCTTCGGCCGGCGCCAGGGTCGAGCGGATCGTCGAGTGCGGGCAGACCATCACGCACTTGCCGCACTGGATGCAGAGATCCTCGTCCCAGATCGGGATCTCCTGGGCCAGGTTGCGCTTCTCGAAGGCGGCCGTACCGACCGGCCAGGTGCCGTCCTCCGGCATCGCCGAGACGGGCAGCTCGTCGCCGCGATCCTCGAGCAGCATGGACGTCACGTCGCGCACGAAGTCCGGCACGTCGCCTCGGACGGCGGGAGGCCGCGGCGTTCCGAGCTCGCCTTGGGCGGGGATCTCGACCCGCTCCAGGCGCTCCGGCGCGGCGTCCACGGCGGCGAGGTTCCGGCGCACGATCGCTTCGCCGCGCTTGCCGTAGGTGTCACGGATCGCTTGGCGCACGCGCTCCATCGCCTCGTCCTTGGGAAGCACGTCGCTCAGGGCGAAGAAGCACGCCTGCATGATCGTGTTGATGCGCGGACCGAGCTCCAGCTCCTGCGCCAGCGCGTAGGCGTCGATGGTCCACAGCTCGGCGTCCTTCTCGCGAAGGATCCGCTGCGCCTCGGCGGGAAGCTCGTCCCACACCTCGTCCGCCGGGTGAGGCGCGTTGATGAGCACCGTCGCGCCGGGCGCGACGTTCGCGAGCACGTCGTAGCGCTCGAAGAATCCGAACTGGTGCACGCCGACGAAGCCGGCGTTGCCGATCAGGTAGGCGCTGCGGATCGGCTCGGGTCCGAAGCGCAGGTGGCTGATGGTCCGCGCGCCCGACTTCTTCGAGTCGTACACGAACGAGCCTTGCGCCTCGAGTCCCGCGCCCTCGCCGATGATCTTGATCGTGTTCTTGGCCGCGCCGACGGTGCCGTCGGAGCCGAGGCCCCAGAACACCGCGCGCGTCACGGCGTCGGGCTCGATGTCGAGGCTCTCGTCCCAGTCCACGCTGCTGTTCGACACGTCGTCGTGGATGCCGAGCGTCAGACGGGAGCGCGGCCGGTCGCCGGCCATCTCGGCGAACAGCCCCACCAGCATCGCTGGGGTGAGCTCTTTCGACGAAAGGCCGTAGCGGACGCCCAGCGCGTGCGGAGGCCGGGCGAAGCGAGGCTCGTCCGCGTGGGCGTCCTCGTGGAGCGCGGTCAGCACGTCCTGCAGCAGCGGCTCGCCGCCGGAGCCCGGCTCCTTCGTGCGGTCCATGACCGCCACCACGCGGGTGGACGGCGGGAGCGCCGCGAGGAGTCTGGAGGGGTCGAAGGGACGGAACAGGCGGACCTTCACCACGCCGACGCGCTCGCCACGGGCGTTTGCCCAGGCGACCGTCTCCTCGGCCGTATCGGCCGCCGATCCCATCAGGATCAGGACGCGTTCGGCGTCGTCCGCACCGTGGTACTCGAACGGCGCGTAGGCGCGCCCGGTGCGCTCCGCGAACGCGTCCATCACGTCCGCGACGATGTCGGGCATGGCGCGGTAGACCGGCTCGATCCGCTCGCGCGCCTGGAAGAACACGTCGGGGTTCTGCGCGGTCCCTCGGACGACCGGACGCGCCGGCGACAACGCACGTGCCCGGAAGTCGCGAATGTCGGCCTCGTCGATCAGCGCGTGCAGCACGTCGTCGTCGACGAGCTCGATCCGGTGCACCTCGTGCGAGGTGCGGAAGCCGTCCATGACGTGGACGAACGGAATCCGGCCGCGCAGCGTGGCGGCCTGGGCGATCAGCGCGAAGTCGTGCGCCTCCTGGACGGAGGCGGCGAACAGCATCGCCATGCCGGTCTGGCGGGCGGCCATCACGTCGGAGTGGTCGCCGAAGATCGACAGGGCGTGCGTCGCGACCGATCTGGCGGCGACGTGGATCACGGCGGGGGTCAGCTCGCCGGCGATCTTGTAGAGGTTCGGGACCATCAACAGCAGCCCTTGGCTGGCCGTGAAGGTCGTGGTCAAGGCACCCGCTTGGAGAGAGCCGTGCACGGCGCCTGCGGCGCCGCCCTCGGCCTGCATCTCCTGCACGACGGGCACGGAGCCGAACAGGTTGGGTTTCTCCTGTTGCGCCCATGCGTCCGCCAGCTCGCCCATGGGCGAGGAAGGGGTGATCGGGTAGATGGCGACGACTTCGTTGAGGGCGTAGGCCACTCGGGCCACGGCCTCGTTGCCGTCGACGGTCTTGAACGTCGTTCGCATCCGGCCTCCCGTCCCCCGGCAGGCTGGTAGTCGCTGGATGCAGCGTACGTTCGGCGTAGCGGCGCGGACGTGGGGCAATCTCCGACAGCGGACGGGGGTCGGATCCGACGAGTCGCCCCCGGCGGGTCGGCGTCAGCGGGTCGCGAGCGTGGCTTCGACCTCGGCCAGGCGGTCGTAGATCCAGCGCGTCACGAACACGTTCTGAAGGTACTCGCGCGTCTCGAGGGCGTCGATCGCGCGGTACAGATCGTCCTTGTCGCGGCGTACCTCGGGGCCGTCGTAGAGGCGGCGGATGTAGCCCTGGCCGCGGTTGTAGCTGGGGACGACGAGCTCCTCGTCGCCGGAGAAGTAGGACTGCAGCCAGCCGAGGTAGTGGACGCCGTAGCGGATGTTGTCGGCGATCTCGAACGGGTCGGCCGGAGCCTCGTCCTGAAGCTCTGCGATCCAGTCCCAGGTCGTCGGCATCACCTGCATGAGGCCTTGCGCGCCGGAGCGTGAGATCGCGCCGGGATAGAACGCCGACTCGCGCCGCATCACGGCCCACACCAGGTGCGGATCGACGTCGGCGCGCTTGGCCTCGACCCGGACCAGGTCGGGCCACGCCTCGGGGTATGCGAGCCGCCAGGTCCGCAGCTGGTCGCTACCCCCGTTCAGCAGCGCCGCGGCGGCACGCTGCGGAACGCGGTACTCGCCCAGCGCCTGAAGCGCCTCGCCCAGCGCTACGATCTCCGCCTCCTCCGAGGCGGCCCGCAGGGCGAACGCCAACACCAGCCGGGCCCCCTCGGTGTCGCCCGCCTCCGCCAGCCAGCCCGCCGTGGCGAGCGCCTCGGGCCTGACGGCGGGCAGATCGTCGTGCGTCGGCAGTCGCGGCGCGGCCGCCCCGTCCCCCAGCCGAAGCGCGAAGAAGCTCCCCGGCGGGACGGCGCCCTCGGCACGCGAGAGCAGCTCGTCGTCGCCGAGCCGCTGCGCCAGCACGCGGGCCCGCCAGGCGGCGTCGTCGGCGTAGACCGAGTCCCCCGCCGCGAGCGTCAGGTAGACGTCGGCCGCCTCGCTCCATCGTTCGTCCACCTCCAGCAGGCTCGTCGCGAGCCAGAGCCGGGTCGGCTCGCCGGTCGCCCGAAGCAGCCGCACCGCTTCGGTCCGGTCGCCGCGCCGGTTCGCGATCAGCGCTCGGCCGTAAAGCGCCTGCGAGCCGTCCAGAGCGTCGAAGGCGGCTTCGGCGGCGTCGAGGTCGCCGAGGTACCAGTGCGACCAGGCCACGCCGAAGCGCGCGCCGGTGTGCCCGGGCACCTGCTCGAGCCAGGCGCGGTAGGCGTCCAGCGCCTCGTCGTGACGCCCGAGCGCCCGAAGCGCGGGGGCCTCGATCGACGGCGCCCCGAGCCCCGCCAAGGCGTCCAGGGCGGGCTGGTAGAGCCGCGCCTGCAGCAAGGCGTTCGCCAGGACGTACGGGTCGTCGAGGGCATCGCGAAGCGCGGCCCGGGCCCGAGGGTCGGGCAGCGCCTCGCGGTACGCAGCGACCGCGTTCGACGGACGGCTCGCGGCCTCGTACGCTCGGCCGAGGGCGAGGTGGAGCTCGGTCAGCTCGCGCCGCGCGAGCGGCTCGTCGATCCGGAGCTCCAGCACGCGCAGGATCGCCTCGGCGCGGGTCTCGGGATCGATCGCGGCATCCTGGGCCAGGTCCAGTGCGGCTCGGTAGGCAGCGACGTCGGTTCCGCGGCTGAGCGCGAGCAGCGCCTCGCGGTCGTCGCGCGAACGGGCGACGGCGTGGTCGACCAGGCGCCCTGCGACGTCGCCGACCGGCTGCGAGCCGGCCAGCGCGACGGGGGGCGCGGGAGGCCGGCCGGCCTCGAGGCGCCCGTCGAGCCGGGGAAGGCCGACGGCGACGGCCAGCGTGATGGCTGCGAGCAGAAGGGCCAGCAGGACGGCGCGACGGGTCGTCATGCTCCCGACTCTACGTGCGCCCACGGTGAAGCTGATGAGCCGTGGAGCGCCATTGCACGCATCGGGCCGTACGGCCGTGAACCGGGCGACGGTCGGTCGAGACGATCCCGACTACGCTTTTCCAGGCCCCGCGGGGATGGCACGCGTATTGGTATCGCAAGGTGAGTGTTTGCATACGTGTACCTGCTATTGCTATCCTCATGGGTGGTCGGCCGCTGCGACCGTTCGCATGCGGTCGGTAGAAGCTCCGCCCACCGTTCGTTTCGACATGTACCAAGGAGGACCGTGTGAAAAAGTTCCTGACCGTTCTAGCCATCGCCGCCACGGCGTCGTTCGGCATCAACGCCTTCGCCCAGGCGCCCAATGCCGGCGACCCGATCGTGGTCGGCTCCAAGCAGTTCACCGAGCAGATCGTGCTCGGCCAGGTGATCATCGCCGCGCTCGAAGACGCCGGCTACGAGATCACCGACCGCACCAACCTCGGCGGCACCGCGGTCAACCGTGATGCGCTCGAGGCCGGCGAGATCGACGTCTACCCGAACTACAACGGCACCGCGATCAGCAACTGGTACCGCGACATCCCGTGGGCTCAGGAGTCGATCTCGGAAGGCGCCTCGGGCGACGCCTACGCGAGCTACGCGACCGTGTCGTCGCTGGACGCCGCGCTCTTCGACCTCGTCTGGCTCCGTCCCGCGCCCGCCAACAACACCTACGCGCTGGCCGTGACGCGCGAGTGGTCGGAAGAGAACGACATCACCACGATGACCGATTTCGCCGAGTACGTCCGCCAGGGCGGCGAGGTCGTGCTGTCCACCGGTGACGAGTTCGCGCAGCGCCCCGACGGCCTGCCCGCGTTCTACGAGACGTACGACTTCGAGCTCGACGAAGACCAGCTGATCATCATCGCGGGCGCGACGCCGGCGCAGACCGAACAGGCGCTCGCCTCGGGCCAGAACAACGTGAACGTGGCGATGGCGTACGGGACCGACGGTGCGCTGCTGGCGTACGACTTCGTCGTCCTCGAGGACCCGCAGGGCGCGCAGCCCGTGTTCCAGCCCACGCCGGTCTTCCGCGGCGAGGTGATTCGGGCGTACCCCGAGATCGCCGGGATCCTCAACCCGATCTTCGCGACGTTCGACAACACGAACCTGCAGGGCCTGAACGCCGCCGTCGAAGTCGACGGCCTCAGCCCCGAGCTCGCAGCACGGAACTACCTCGAACAGCACGGTTTCCTCGGCAACTGAGCAACGCCGATCGCCGGCCCGGGACATCCCGGGCCGGTCTCCGTTCTCGTCGCGTCGCTCGGGCCTCTGAGGAGCGTTCCCGTCGACGTCGGGCCTGCAGTTGGCCCGGAGGAGGCTTTGCACCGTGAACCGCATCGCCATGCTGGGAGGCTTGATCGCGGGTCTGGGGTTCTTCTTCCTCCCCATTCTCAACCTCAAGCCCAACCGCCTCGCCTCGGGCACGAGCTTCAACCTGCTCGAGTTCCAAGGCGACGATCGCTATCTGATCCTCTTCATCCTCGCCCTCGTTCCGCTCGCGCTCGCGTTCCGGGACGAGCTCGAAAGTCGTGGCTGGCTCCTCGTGGGGGCCGGCTCGCTGCTGTTCCTGCTGACCCTGATCCTGCCGGCCATGGCGGGTCGGATGCTGCTGCAGGATCCCGAGGCGTACCTCTCGGGCGGCGCGTTCATCCGGAACCCCCGCATCCTCCCGACCGGCGGGTTCGCGCTGGGGTTGGTCGGCGCCTACGTGACGATCTTCGCCGGGGTTCGCGACCTGGCGCGCGCCGGCGTTCAGTCGTGGCTGCAGGCGCTGGCCACATGGTTCGCACCGGTCGTCGCCGCGATTCTGCTCCTCAACGGCAGCTTCGACGTCTACTCGATCCTCGTGGAGTTCTACGCCAACGGCGCGGCGCTCGAACAGAAGTTCGTCGAGCACCTCATGTTCGTGGGGATCTCGCTCCTCGTCGGCTTCGTCGTCGGCGTCGGCCTGGGTCTCTGGGCCTCGCGCGACGAGCGCGTGGCGCCGATCATCCTGTACGCGGTCGGCATCATCCAGACGATCCCCTCCCTCGCGCTCTTCGGCGTGCTCCTCGTGCCGCTCGCACGACTCGGCAGTCAGCAGTTCCTTCCCGTCGCGGCCTTCTTCGGCGTCTCGGCCGTCATCGCGATCGCGATCGGCGCCTCCTACGTCTTCCTGGCCGATCGCGAGCCGGGCCAGCTCCGCATCGTCCACCTGCTGGCGACCGCGCTGAGCGCCGCCGTGCCGCTGGCGCTGTTCGTCGGCGTGCTGGTCAGCTTCGTGTTCCGGCTCGCCAGCATCGGCTTCACCAGCGGTGACTACGCCGGGACGACGTCGACGATCGGGACGCTGCTACTGGCCGCGATCGTCGTCTGGGCGGTCGCCCGCTGGACGGTCGCGCCCGATAGCCGGCTGCGTCGCATTCTGCGTTGGGCGAACTGGGCCTTGAGCGGTGCGACGGTCGCCGGCGTGATCGTGCTGTTCGTGCAGGCGTCCGGCTCCAGCCGGGCGCTCGGCGGCGTCGAGTCGCTGCAGGCGCTCACGATCCGCGACCTGGGCGTGTCCGGCATCGGCGTCGCGCCGGCCTTGATCGCGCTGACGCTCTACTCGCTCCTTCCCCTGGTCAGGAACACCTACGCCGGGCTGAACAATGTCGACAACGCCATCATCGACTCGGGACGCGGCATGGGCATGACGCCCACGCAGCGGTTCATGCAGATCGAGCTTCCCCTCGCCTTCCCCGTGATCATGGCCGGCGTGCGGAACGCCGGCGTGGCCCTCGTCGGCATCGGGACCGTCGCGACCGTCATCGGCGCGGGCGGGCTCGGCGACTTCGTCATCCAGGGCATCGTCAACACGTCCATCGACCAGATTCTGCTCGGCGCCATCCCGGCGATCGGCCTGGCGCTGGTGCTCGACGCAGGACTCCGCGCCATCGAGGGCCTTCTGACGTCGCCCGGTATCAAGCAGGTGCAGAGCTGATGCGAAAGGAGTCCTCGTGATCGAATTCCAGAACGTCGTCAAGCGCTTCCCGGACGGCTTCGCGGCCGTCAAGGGACTGGACCTCACGGTCCATGACGGCGAGATCTGCGTGTTCATCGGCCCCTCGGGGTGCGGCAAGACCACCTCGATGCGCATGGTGAACCGGCTCCTGTCCATCACCGAAGGCAAGATCATGGTCGAGGGGCGCGACAACCGCGACTTTCCCGCCGAGGAGCTGCGCCGGAAGATCGGCTACGCCATCCAGCAGATCGGCCTGTTCCCGCACTTCACGGTGCTGGACAACATCGCCGTCGTGCCGCGCATGCTGGGGTGGGACGACACCCGCATTCGCAAGCGTGTCGACGAGCTGCTCGAGCTCGTCGGGCTCGATCCAGACATCAACCGCGACAAGTACCCGCGCCAGCTCTCGGGCGGGCAGCAGCAGCGCGTCGGCGTCGCGCGCGCACTCGGGGCGGACCCGCCCATCATGCTGATGGACGAGCCGTTCGGCGCGATCGACCCGATCACCCGCGAAGTGCTCCAGGAAGAGTTCCTCCAGATCCAGAAGGAGATCAGCAAGACGATCATCTTCGTCACGCACGACATCGACGAGGCGATCAAGATGGGCGACAGGATCGCGATCCTGCGCGACGGCTCGCTGGAGCAGTACGACACGCCCGACAACATCCTGGCCCATCCGAAGGACCGTTTCGTACGCGATTTCGTCGGCTCGGACCGGTCGCTCAAGCGGCTGGGCCTGATCCGCGTGCACGAGCTGATGGACCCCGACCTGCTGCCCACCGTGCGTCTTCGCGACAGCGTCGAGCATGCCAAGAAGGTCATCGCCGAGCACAAGGTGCGGAGCGCGTTCGTGGTGGACGAAGACGGCGTGCTGAAGGGCTGGATCGACATGGAGGGCATCCGCCAGAGCCCGAACAGCCTGGTCGATGCGATGATGGAGGCCGACTACAACGAGATCGGCGTCCGCAAGAACCAGACCGCGCGGGAGGCGCTGTCCGCCATGGTGGCCCGCAGCTTCCGGATCACGCCGGTCGTGGACCGTAAAGGCCAGCTGCTCGGGAGCATCACGCTCAAGTCGCTGCAGGAGCTCGCGGAGCAGGGCTGGGCCGAGGAGGAGGCGGGGACGTCGTGAACTGGAAGCGCGTACCGGGCGTCGCGTCGCTGACCTGGCTGGTGCTGGCGGCCGGACTGTTCGCGCTGCAGACGGTGCAGGTCGACATCACCGACCCCGAGCTGCTTCAGGCGGTCGGAGAGACCGCGCCGCTCATCCCGGACGTGTGGCTGCCGCTCTTCGGCCTGAGCGAGAGCACGGTCCTCGATATGCAGGCCACCAACGACATGCGTGTCCTCGGCTTCGGACTGTTCGACGTGGAGGCCGACGCCGAGGTGGCGCTGGGGGCGGCGACGGCGAGCGTCGCGCTCGGATGGTTCGCCCTGTTCATGGCGGTGGTCGAGGGGCTCCTGGCGTGGGTCTTCCGCAATCGCGAGGAGAAGCTGGTCCGGCCTCTGGTCCGGGCGGCCGGCATCTTCGTGATGATCTGGTCGTTCTACGGCCACGAGCCGATCTGGGACTGGATGCTCCGCGGCTTGTTCCCGACCAGTCCCGACCTGCTGTACAACTCGAACACGCTGATCAGCCTCGCGGCCCAGCACATGGAGCTCGTGATCATCTCGTCGATCATCACGATCACGATCGGCCTCACGCTGGGCATCGCGGTCACCCGCGCCGCCTTCCGCGAGTTCCTGCCGCTCGTGAGCGACGTCGTGAATTCCGGGCAGACGGTGCCGACGCTCGCGATCATCGCGATCATGGCGCCGATCATCGGCTTCGGCTTCTGGCCGGCGATCGTGGCGCTGATCCTCTACGGCCTGCTGCCCATCGTGCGGAACACGATCGTGGGCCTCGAGGGGATCGACCCGGCCATGATCGACGCAGCGAAGGGGATGGGCATGACGCCCGCGCAGGTGCTCTGGCAGATCGAGGTGCCCAACGCCTCGAGCATCATCCTGGCCGGCGTGCGGACCAGCGTGGTGATCAACGTGGGAACGGCCGCGCTCGGCGCCTACGTGGGCTCGGGCGGCCTGGGCAACCCGATCGCGTCGGGGCTGAACCAGTCGATCAGCCCGTGGGTGCTTCTCGGCGCGCTGGCCGCCGCGTTGCTCGCGATCCTGCTGGACTACATCCTGGGTCGCATCGAGTACGTGATGACGCCGAAGGGACTGCAGATCGAGCAGTAGGACCGGCCTGGCGGGACACGCTGCAAGCGTGTGCTAGGCTTCGTGAAACACCGGAACCGCGCGCGCTTGCTCCCGGCAGGGAGCAAGCCGCTTCCATGCGGCGCGTCCGGGCACCGAAGGGGGTCACGCCATGGCACGGGAAGTCCGCGTCACGAAGGAAGGCTACGAGCGTCTGCAGCAGCGCGTCGAGAACGAGCGGGAGCGCCTCGACGAGGCCACCCGCATCCTGCGTGAGCTCTCGGGCACCAGCGACGACTACGACGACACCGGCCTCGAGGAGGCCAAGCGGGAGAAGATCGCGATCGAGGACCGGCTCGACGACCTCGAGGATCAGCTCTCGCGCGCGGTGATCATCGAGGACCACGACATGGACTCCGTCGATCTCGGCGCGGTCGTCAGGCTCGAGGACGACGACGGCGAGTCGTTCGTCGTCCAGGTCGTCGCCCCGGTCGAGGCGGGCGTGCTCGACGGCGACGTGCCGCACATTTCGGACGAGTCGCCGATGGGGAAGGCCCTGCTGGGCAGGAAGCCGGGCGACGATGTCCAGGTCGTCACCGGCGAAGGAACCGCCCGCTACAAGATCGTCGCGATCGAGTGAGGGAAGCGCGGCTGCCGGACGCGGGCGGCGTCCCGCAGCCGCTATCCTAGTCCGCATGTCGCAGACCTCCTTAGGGGAACAACGCCAGCAACGGCTCCGCAACCTCGCGAGCCTGGTGGAGCGTGGGTTCGAGGCGTATCCGTACGCCTACCGCGCCACGCACACCGCCGCCGAGCTGCACGCCGCCCATCCCGACCCCGTGCCCGGCACGTCGTGGGACGAGGCGGTCGTGACCGTCGCGGGTCGCGCCATGACGGTCCGCGGGATGGGCAAGGTGACGTTCGTGACGCTGCAGGACGCCACCGGCCGCATCCAGGCGTACTTCCAGAAGGACGCGGTCGAGCGCTACGCGGCGCTGAAGAAGATCGACCTCGGCGACTGGCTCGAGGTGACCGGGTCGCTGTTCGTGACGAAGACCGGCGAGCTGACCGTGAGCGCCGTGTCGTTCCGTCCCCTCGCCAAGAGCCTGCGGCCCCTGCCCGACAAGTTCCACGGCCTGACGGACAAGGAGCAGCGCTACCGCCAGCGCTACCTCGACCTGATGACCGATCCGGGGGTGCAGAGGACGTTCGCGCTACGAAGCCGGATGGTGGCCCGGATCCGGCGCTACCTCGACGAGCTCGGCTTCCTAGAGGTCGAGACGCCGGTGCTCCAGTCCGTTCCCGGCGGCGCCGAGGCGCGCCCGTTCACGACGCACCACAACGCCCTGGACCACGAGTTCCACCTGCGCATCAGCCTGGAGCTGCACCTCAAGCGCCTGATCGTGGGCGGCTTCGACGCCGTGTTCGAGATCGGACGCAACTTCCGCAACGAGGGGATCAGCCACAAGCACAATCCCGAGTACACGATGCTGGAGCTGTACTGGGCGGGGCGGGACTACCTGGACGTTCTGGAGCTGGTCGAGGACCTGTACGCGACCGTCGTGCGCGACCTGACGGGGGACGCCGTGCTGGTCTGGCAGGGGCACGAGCTCGACTTCACACCGCCGTGGCCGCGCATCGACTACACCGGCGAGCTGGTCGCGCGGTCCGGTATGACGTGCGATCCGCTGGACGAGCCCGCCCTGCGCGCCTGGGTCGCGCACGAGCTGCCCGACGCCCGCGACGAGGACGGGCCGTGGAGCGAGAAGCCACTGAACCAGCTGTACGACAAGCTGTACGACCGCTTCGTCGAGCCGCACGTGGTCGGGCCGGCGTTCGTGATGGACCACCCGCTCGCGATCAGCCCGCTCGCCAAGGAGCATCGCGAGCGCCCCGGCCTGGTCGAGCGATTCGAGCCGGTCGCGGTGGGCATGGAGCTCGGCAACGCGTTCAGCGAGCTGAACGACCCGCTGGAGCAACGCCGCCGGTTCGAACGTCAGATGGAGCTCCGCGCGGGCGGCGACGAGGAGGCGATGCGCCTCGACGAGGACTTCCTCACCGCGCTGGAGTACGGCATGCCGCCCACCGGCGGCCTGGGGCTCGGGATCGACCGCTTCGCGATGCTGCTGGCCGACGTCCCCAGCATTCGTGACGTGATCCTGTTCCCGCTTCTGCGGCCCGAGTGAGCGACGCGCCCGCGGATTCAGCCGCCGTGGGCCGGTGCGTCGTCGTCGGAACGTAGTCGCGGCTGCGCACGGTCCCAGATCAGGCGATAGAGGCGGTCCTGCAGCACGGCGCGCTCCGCTTCGTCGAGCTCGCGGTCGCGATCGATCTCGTGGAGCAGATCACCGAGGTCCTCGACGCTCCAGGCTCCGCAGCGCGACACCAAGGTTTCGTACTCCCGAAAGCTGCCCACCGATTGCCGCTCCCTTCCGCTGCGTGCGGCTCGCGCACAGCATAGGTAGCGACGGCGCCCGTCCCCCACAGGCAAAGGTCCCGGTAGGCTGAAGCCATGACGCGACGAGGGAGTTCGGACGACCCGCCTGCCTGGATCGGCGACGCCGTGATCTACCAGATCTTTCCCGACCGGTTCGCGCGCAGCGACGGCGTGCCGAAACCGAGCGGTCTGGAGCCTTGGGGCGAGGCGCCGACGACGTTCGGCTACAAGGGGGGCGACCTGCTGGGGATCGTTGCCCGGCTCGACTATCTCGCCGAGCTCGGCGTGACCGCCGTCTACCTGAACCCGATCTTCCAGTCCGGGGCGAACCACCGCTATCACACGCACGACCATCACCGCGTCGATCCGATGCTGGGTGGCGACGCCGCGTTCCGCACGTTGCGTGACGAGCTGCACGCACGGGACATGCGCCTGATCCTCGACGGCGTGTTCAACCACGCCAGCCGGGGGTTCCTGCAGTTCCACGACGTGCTCGAGAACGGGCGAGACTCGGCCTATCTCGACTGGTGGCACATCGAGGGCTTCCCGCTGGACGCGTATGGGGAGGGCGACGACGGACACCGCTACCGGGCGTGGTGGGGCATGCCGGCGCTGCCGACGTTCAACGTCGCGACGCCGGCCGTGCGGGAGCATCTGTGGGGCGTGGCGACGCGATGGCTCGAGGAGGGGGCCGACGGGTGGCGGCTCGACGTGCCGGAAGAGATCGACGACCGGTCGTTCTGGAGCGAGTTCCGACGCCGCTGCCGAGACGTCCGGAGCGACGCCTATCTGGTGGGCGAGATCTGGGACGAGGGTCGATCGTGGGTCGGCGGCGACCCGTTCGACGGCACGAGCTACTACCCACTGACCCGAGCGATCCTGGGACTCGTCGGTCGTGCGCTGGACCACGACCTCGCCGCGCAGAGCGGGCTGGACCGCATCGCTCCGTTGACGGTCGCCACGTTCGCCGAACGGCTCGAGGAGCTGGTGGTGAAGCGACCCGCGTCGGAGCGCGAGGCGCGCATGACGCTGCTCGGCTCGCACGATACGGCGCGGGTCCGTACGCTTCTGGGCGGCGACCGGGCCGCGGTGCGGCAGGCGTACGGTCTGCTGCTGGCGCTGCCCGGCGCCCCGTGCATCTACTACGGCGACGAGATCGGGCTGGAAGGGGGACACGACCCGGACAACCGTGCGACGTTTCCCTGGGACGCGCCCGACCGCTGGGACGGCGAGCTGCTCGAGGAGATCCGAGCCCGGGTGGCGGTCCGGAAGCGCCACCCGGCCCTGCGACGCGGCGAGACCGAGGTGCTCCGGGCCCACGAGCGCACGCTATGGCTGGGCCGCGAGGCGGGCGACGATCGGGCGCTGGTCGTGGTGCGGCTGCCGGACGACGCCGCGACACCCCAGGCGGAGTCCGTCCAGCTGCCGGAGCGCTGGCGTGGACACTGGTCGTCGGCGTTGGGGAGCGGGGGGCTCGAGGTGACGTCGGACGGCTCGGCGCGAGGCGATCCGATCCCGGGACGGAGCACCGCCTGGTTCGTTCCCGGCTGAACGGACGGACCGATGCCACCGCACGCCGACGCCCGTCGCGCTAGAGTGCGACCAGGGCGTCGGCGTACTGCCTCCCAGGAGGGGTCGACGGACGGTCCGTCCGTCGGCGTTCCCGAACCGCTCGCCCATCCTCGAACGGATCCGGTACGGGACCGACGCCCCTATCTTGGTCCGTTCCGCTCCCCCGCGATGCGAACGATTTCCTACCCGGGAGCGGATGTGGAGGATTCCACCACGATCGCCGCTCGCTGCGGGTCGCAGCGAGCGGCGATCCGCTTGGCGCGCGGTCAGCGCTCGACGGGCGTGAGCGCCTCGGTGTCCTCTTCGCCGGTTCGGATGCGGATGACCCGCTCGAGCGGCTGGACGAAGATCTTGCCGTCGCCGACGTTGCCGGTCCGGGCCGCCTTGACCAGGGCGTCGACGGTGGGGTCGACGAACGGGTCGGAGACGGCGATCTGAACCTGGACCTTCTCGTGGAACTCGACGACGTACGGGCTGCCCCGGTAGGTCTCGACGACGCCGCCTTGGCCGCCGTGGCCGCTGACGCGCGAGATCGTGATGCCTCGCACGCCGGCTGCGAACAGCGACTCCTTGACGGCGGGAAGGCGTTCGGGACGGATGACGGCGGTGATCAGCTTCATCGCGATGCTCCTCAGTCGCCCGCGCCGACCACGACGGGATCGCGCAGGCGGTCTTCGCTGCTGTAGCCGGGCAGGCCGTGCTCGACGATGTCGAGGCCCCGAACCTCTTCGTTGGGGCTGACGCGGATGCCGATCGTGACCTTCAGGGCGAGGAAGACCAGGTAACCGGCCACGAACGCGCCGGCGGCGTAGGAGAACGTGCCCAGCAGCTGGACGCCGAGGTTCGCACCGCCGAAGACGCCGACGGCGGCGGTGCCCCACAGCCCCGCGACGCCGTGGACGCTGATGGCGCCGACCGGATCGTCGACGCGCAGGCGGTCGAACATCACCACGCTGCCGACCACCAGCGCGCCGCCGATCGCGCCGGCCGCCACGGCGGAGAGGCCGGTGACGACGTCGGGGCCGGCGGTGATCGACACCAGGCCTCCCAGCACGCCGTTGATCGTCATCGAGATGTCGGGCTTCTTGAACAGCGCCCAGCTGACCAGCAGGGCGGCGACGCCTCCGGCGGCAGCGGCGAGGTTCGTGTGGAGGAAGATGTCCGCGACGGCGGTCGCGTCCGCCTGCGTCGAGAACGCCAGCTGCGAGCCGCCGTTGAACCCGAACCAGCCGATCCAGAGAAGGAACAGCCCCAGCCCGGCGTACGCCAGGTTGTGGCCGGGCATGGCGACCGCGCGGCCGCCGGCGTAGCGGCCCAGCCGCGGTCCGATGGCCAGGACGGCGCCGAGCGCGGCGAATCCGCCGACGGCGTGCACGACCGAAGAGCCTGCGAAGTCGGCGAAGCCGAGCTGCGAGAGCCAGCCGCCACCCCACTGCCACGCGCCCATCACGGGGTAGATCAGCGCGGTCATCACCACGGAGAAGATCAGGTAGGCACCGAACTTCATGCGGCCGCCGATCGCCCCGGACACGATCGTGGCGGCCGTGGCGGCGAACACCATCTGGAAGAAGAAGTCGGCGGAGTTTGGCACGTTCATGCCGGTGACGTAGTTCCGTAGGAACAGCCCGCCGCCGTACATGATCGCGAAGCCCACCGCCCAGTACGCAAGGGCGGCGACGGCGAAGTCGGCGATGTTCTTCATGAAGATGTTGATCACGTTCTTGCTGCTGTGAAGGCCGGCCTCGAGCAGCGCGAAGCCGGGCTGCATCAGGGCCACCAAGAGCGCGCTGAGGAGCAGGGCGACGGTGTCGAGAGCGAAGGCGACGTCCGCGACGGACTCGCCTTGGGCGACGGCGAGGGCGAACGATGCCAGAACGGCCGTAGCCGGAACGAGCCTGGGAAGCGTCTTCACGTGGACCTCCTGGGGGACGCCGCGACGCACGTGCCACGGCTTGGGGCCACAGCATAGGGCTGCTTCTGCAAACTGTCAAGACAAAAACGGCCGAACGGCAAGAAAATGGTGAACAGAATGCCCCCAGGAGGATGGGTCTAGCCGGTTTGGGACTTCTGGAAGGCGGAACGTAAACCATTCGATGGACAACGTGAACGCTCGACCCCGTCGCGACGAGGTCGAGCGTTCACGTTCCGGCGCGGACCGAGCCGCGGCGGGGAGCTGCGCGGCGCGCCGGTCCCGACGCCCCGGTGTCGACGCGCGATCAGGACTCGGACAACACCAGCCGACTCTTGTCGCCCACCGTGAGCTGATGGGTGCTCGGCCTGCGGCCGGCGTTCGTGATCTCGACCTCTTCGCCGATCAGGCTTGCCTGGATGCGGGCTCCGACGTGATGGACCGAGCTCCGCGCGCCGACGACGGCGTACTCGATCTCCGCGTTCTCGAGCCGGACGTCGTTCCCCAGGGTCGTGAACGGTCCGATGTAGGCGTCCTCGACCACGCTTCCCGCTCCGATCAGGGCGGGACCGAACACGGTGCTGTTCCGGACGGTGGCGCCCTGCTCGAGCACCACGTCCCCGACGAGCCGCGAGTCCTCGACCGTTCCCGCGATGTCGCGCCGCAGGCGTAGCAGCTCGAGCCGGTTCGCGTCGAGGATGTCCTCGGGCTTGCCCGTGTCCTTCCACCAGCCCACGACCTCGACCGGCGCGACGTGCAGATCCCGCTCGATCAGTCGCTGAATCGCGTCGGTGATCTGGTACTCGCCCTTCGCACCCGGCTCCAGGCCACGGATGGCGTCGTGCACGTTGGCGTCGAAGACGTACACTCCGGCGATCGCGAGATTGGAAGGCGGATCGCTGGGCTTCTCGACCAGGCCGACCACGCGGTCGCCGTCGAGCTCCGCCACCCCGAACGCGCGGGGATCGTCCACGGGCACCAGGGCCAACACCGCGTTCACCCCCTCGTCCGGACGGAACGCGTCGACGAACGGCCGGATGCCGTGCTCGAACAGGTTGTCCGATAGGTACATCACGAACGGATCGTCGGCCAGGAACTCGCGTGAGACCTCGACCGCGTGGGCCAGGCCTTTCGGCGGGTCCTGCAACAGGTAGGTGAACGAAGCTCGGTCGCCGTACGGCTCCAAGGTGCGCTGCAGATCGGACCGCGTATCGGTCGAGACGACGACGCCGATCTCGTTCACGCCGGCGTCCAGCAGGTTGTCGACCGCATAGTGGATCAGCGGACGGTTGGCGACGTTGATGATCGGTTTCGGACGCAGGCTGGTGATCGGCCGGAGACGCGTCCCAAGGCCGGCGGCGAGAATCAGACCCTTCATGCACCACGCTCCTTCGCCGGACGATACCGCAGCGCGCCGACCCGACCGAACCGGAGGCTCGCCTCGGATAGCATGCCGCCATGAGCCGTACACGAAGCGACATCCGGCTCTCCGTCGGCATGGACGACGGGGGCGTGACCGACATCGAGTGGGAGGCGGACGACGCGCCGGAGCCCGGGGTCCAGGAGGCCAAGGCGATGCTCCTGTCCCTGTGGGACGCGCAGGCGCGCAACGCTCTCCGCATCGACCTGTGGACGCAGGACATGACCGTCGAGGACATGAACGACTTCCTGTTCCAGACGCTGCTCACCTTGGGCGACACGTACAAGGGCGCCACGGGCGACGCCGATCTGACGGCCGAGATCAAGCTGTTCGCGCGCGACTTCGCCGAGAAGGCGTCCGCGCGAGAGCGGGAGCGGCAACGGTCGGGACCGGCGTGAGGATCGTGGTCGTCGGATGCGGCTGGCTGGGGCTCCCGCTGGCCGCCTCGCTGGCCGCCGACGGGCACGACGTGATCGGAACGACCACGCGGCCGGCGCGCTTCGACGAGCTCCGCAGGAGCGGGGTCCGCCCCGCGCGGCTGGTGGCGGCCCCCGGCGCGGACGGCGCCGTCCGGATCGACGGGGACGCCCGGCTCTTCGACGGCGCCGACCGCGTCGTCGTCGCGGTGTCGCCGTCGGGCGACTACGAGGCGTACCCGAAGGCGATCGCGGCCGTGGCGGACGAGGCTGTCCGATCGGAAGCGGCGCACCTGACGCTCTGCTCGT
>Ga0209936_1000351_pt1 | contig 28824 bp, 53 predicted proteins | sample SalPonR1_A_D1_MG_FD_185694 | JGI IMG/M metagenome (GOLD analysis project Ga0209936, IMG submission 185694) | Salt pond soil microbial communities from South San Francisco under conditions of wetland restoration - Salt Pond MetaG R1_A_D1_MG... ...
AGTTAGGAATGTCCAAAGACCACGTTGTGTTCACATCTTATAGTTCGAAACACGAGTTCTTTTGGTCTGACGAGAATCAGGACTTCCTGTTTCACTTGGACGATGACCCTGACGAAAAAGATATGTTAGAAGTACACTGCCCGAACATAGTAGCAATGAACCATTGGGAGAATCCTAATTGGGAAGCAGAACTAACTAAACTTGTAAACCCTGATTGGTAATAGTATGGCAAGTCTAAATTGGAATAACTTAGAGAAATCAGCAGACACGTTAACTGATTGGTTTGCTTTATATGAACTATCAGTCAGGGAGATTGATATTACAGAACGGCAGATTGATATACTTAATTCTCAATCAAATTTCTTTAATCCAAGTAAGTACAAGGAAGATTTAGAATATTTGAAAAAGAGACTTCTTGATTATTACAATCTTAAAGATGTATCTAAAGAGAAAGTATTGGAATACGATAATGAGTAGAAAAGAAAACATATTTTTCAAATGGGGAGTCAATGTATTTGACTACAAGAAAAAAGAATACGGTGGATACAATCATTGGACTGCACGTCATATCTTCAGAAATCAAGTATCATATCTAACTATTTACTTAAAGAAAGAATGGAAGATTGAGTTGATACACGAAGACGATGACCAATTCTATGATGGATATCACAATTCATTATGGATTGGCCCAATAATGTTTTCATATGGAACTTAAATGAATAAACCTTTACCATATAACCCGTGGGTTCCATCAAAGTTGTCAGAAAAACAATCAAAATTTCTGACAAGATTATTAGAAGATGGAAAGTTAAATGAACCTGAAGAACATTCGGTTCAGTACGCGTTAGAACACGGACAATACAACGAAGGACAACGAATATTATTTATACAGTTATCTTATAGAGAAAAATATCTATAAATTCAAAAACTATAATAAGAAAATGAGTAGAAAACAAAATAATATTATTTTGGACAACGTTCAAGGACGTAATCATACAGACGAAGAAGTTCTTTATGATGGACTTGGATTGATGACTATAGAAGAGCTGAAAGAGTTACCTACTCATAGGTTATTGTCATACTTCAAGAAACACGTACAACGTCTTCCTTCTCTCGTATCAAATTGGGGATACTGTGATTGTTGTGGTGAACGTAATGTATACGATGATAGGGACATAGAAAAGTTTCGTAGTTGGGATATAGTAGCCAAAATAGCAGACAGATACAAAGACGAAGTAAAAGAAATTTTAGCAGATAGGGAACATATAGAATGAGTAAAATAGAAAGAGAAGATTATAAAACTGAAGATGTTATAACAGCTAAAAATGGTGTATATAAAGTATATGTAGACTATTATTGGTGGTGTGAATATGGTGACCCGAAGCGAGCGATAATATATAAAGGATTTGCTCCACAGTGTAATTCAGACCGTAGAATTTTGGAAGGAAGTAATCCACCATATAAAGAATGTGAGATAGTTCAAATTCCGGTAGCTTACAGAGAATGGGAAGTAAAAAATTATTAAGAAAATGAAAATAACTTTTATCAGCGATACACATAGTAAACACAATCGAGTCACGGATGACTTGATGGACGGTGGGGATGTTATCATCCATAGTGGAGATATATCTTCTATGGGATACGAACACGAAGTTCTTCTGTTTCTTCAGTGGTTTGACAAACTTCCATATGACCGTAAGATATTTGTAGCAGGTAATCACGATTATTACTTCGAACAATATCCAGGGAAACAAAAAGAAATACTTTCTAAGTTTCCTGACATAACATATCTTCAGGATTCTCACACAATGTTGGGAGAAGAATGGGAAGACTATAGAGTTAAAGTATGGGGTAGTCCTTGGCAACCGAGATTCTATAATTGGGCATTCAATCTTGACAGAAACAGTGACGAGATAGAAGAGAAGTGGAAGATGATTCCCGATGACACAGATATACTTGTCACACACGGCCCACCACACGGGATACTTGATTGGGTGGCGTATGACCACACAAACGCAGGATGTGAACGAATGAAACCAATAGTAGACCTTGTAAAACCAAAGGTACACGTATTCGGGCATATTCACCAAGGATATGGTATGACAGAAGAGAATGGTACAATATTCCTAAACGCATCCGTACTCAATGGACGATATGATTACGCAAACAAACCTGTCAACATTGACTATAACAGAGTAACAGGAAAAGTAACATTACTATAATGGATTTTGAAAAGGTTAAAAGACAGGTAGAAGAAAATGCTGGCCCAACTTGGGAAGAGTATTTCCGAGATATAGCAAAGACAGTAGCAACAAAATCAAAAGACCCGAAGACTAATATCGGGGCAGTAATTGTTGGACGGGATGGAGAAATTGTTTCCACGGGATACAATTCTTTTCCGAGGGGGTTAGATGATACTAAACCTGAACGATTTGAAAGACCCAATAAATACTTCTGGTTTGAGCACGCGGAACGTAACGCAATTTATAACGCAGCGAGAGTAGGGACATCTACAAAAGGATGTACCCTATATCTTGACCATTGGTTTCCGTGTGCAGATTGTGCGAGAGGTATAATCAATGCAGGAATCACTACGATATATTGTGAACCACTTAACGAAGATGAAGACAATCCACAATATATGGAATCATTTGTTCAGTCAAAAGAAATGTTGGAAGAAGCAGGTGTTCAGTTGAAATATTACGAAGACTGATATTTATATCTACTATGGCAGACTTTAGTAGATACAACACAGCAACAAATGACCCGATAAGTAATCAAGAACTTATTGAATTATCTCCAACATTTAGAGATATAAGAGAGAGAATATCTAAATACTTCCTTTCGCCTACAGGTAGAATAACACTAAGTGGAATATTTCCTGAAAATGAAATCTCACTTGACAAGTATCTTCTTAATGAAGTAAATGTTATTTCAGGAACACATATGCAATTTATTGTACAGATAAAGTACGAAGATAGATTGTATCTTTTCACATCTCCTGAATTTCTACAGAAACTAATCGGTTCTTACAGTCGGAATAATCCTTACCTTGTATTATCAACTCTGTCACAAATTGTAAAGTTTGACGCAACTCCAATTGTCAATAAAGCACTTTCATTTTCTGAAGACGAAAGAAATCAGGGTGTTCAAATGAGACTAAATAACTTTGTAAAACTTACCTATAATTCAGAGACAGAAGAGCGAGAAGTAGAAGTTCTGTATGAACGATTAGTACGATATATAAATTGGGCTATAACAAAACCAAGTCAGAATTTTGACGAACGATTACTACCCGTTGAAAATCTACTAAGATACACAAAGATTGAAATAGATAACGAAGCACTTCAACAAGAAAGAGAATCTGAAGAAGTGGATGATGAATCTAATGACGATTCCGATAACGGTGGTAGTTCAACTACGGGGGATGATATCTCTGAAGAGGGTAGAGATGATTATGTCTTCAAAGAATCCACGGAATAAATTTACTTTCTGATATTTATTAGAAAGTGAGTTAGTTTATGGACAAACAAAAGTTAGTTGTAAGTTGGGAAAAATATATTTCAATCCACAACACGGAATTCATTGACTATATTGCCAACTATAGAAATAGAGTTATGGATATAATGGTGGATAACCTTATAAAAGCACATCTACAAAAAGAACCATCATTAGTACTATTCAGATTTTCTAAAACCACTATCGTAACAGTAGCCTATCTTTCAGATTACGAAGTGATACTCAAAAGACTTATGGACATTTGTAAGAGGGTAGAGTTGTATGAGAACTGTGCCAAGATTCACAAACATTTCAAATCGTTACAAAAAAAGACTAAACCAAGTTCAGTTACGAGAACTTTAACTACATAAGAGAAGTATGGCAAATAAAGATAAAACGCCACCAAGAGGTAAAATTAAATTTAGTATTACACTTTCAGATGAACAAAAAGAAGCGAAGGCAGAAGTCCTAAGACATCCGTTTAACTTCCTACAAGGACAAGCGGGGTCAGGTAAAACATTACTTGCCGTACAAATTGCCTTGGATGATTTCTTTATGAGAAGAGTAAATAAAGTTATTATTACAAGACCAACTGTATCAAATGAAGACAATGGATACCTTCCAGGTTCTTTGACTGAAAAGATGGAACCTTGGTTAGTACCTATCCGTTCTAATATGAGAAAGGTATATAACAAACCACAAATACTTGAAAAGATGGAAGAGAACGAACAGATAGAGTTAGTATCACTTGCTCACTTCCGAGGTAGAACATTTGACCACGCTACGGTTATCGTAGATGAATTCCAAAACCTAACTAAACCACAACTTGGTATGGTACTTGGTAGACTTGGTAAAGGTTCTACTATGATACTTACAGGTGACCCACAACAATGTGACCTAAAGTTTGAGAACGATTCAGCCATTCACGAAGTTCCTAAACTAAAACCTTCGGCTTACGTGTACACCAAAACATTACAGGATAATCACAGACACGAAGCATTGTCAGAGATATTACAACTCCTTAATGGACACTATCACTAACCTATATATCGGCACTAAACTGAAATTAGTGCCGATAATTTGCTTTTTTTCTTGACATTGATTAGAATTATTCGTAAGTTACGTATGTAATAATTGATGACAACCTAATCCCTTACTGATATGAGTTACACAAACTTCGATAGACACGAAAATATGTCCAAAGAAACTCTTGAAGAGATAATGGACTTGACGATGTATCGTTCAGAAGAAAGAGGTAGAGTTCCTTTCAGTCTAAAAAACAAACTCTATGGTCTGTTTGACGGGTATCTTTATGATGACCTTCTGACAGAAGCGGATGAGTTTGGAGATGAAGAACTCGTTGAACGAATTGAGAAGATTGTTGTTGAAGTTTCTTCTTACCCTTCAGGACAAACACAAGTTTAACTCTAAATAAATAACTGATATGGAAACATTAGAACTAACTCCCGAAGTACGATTGGCATTAAGTTATGGAATGTCAGAACTTGAAAATGGTGGCGATTGGTCTTACTACGCATCTCTTGACGGAAGAGAAGACGAAGTTAAAACTGTTCTTGAAGGAAAAGAAAAAATATGGGAAGTATTGAAAAAAAGTTCTTGACTTTCTCATAAATTCTTTGTAAGTTACGTATGTAATAAATGATAACAACCTAATCCCTTATATTATGACTGCTAAGATAACTTGGAGTGGAACTTCTGACTTTTCTGACCGTGAACTTGATGGTGAAGCACTTGGATGTTTCGCACGTGGAGCCACAGGTCGTGTGTGTTTGGTAATGGTTGGTCATCCCGAAGATGACTTCTTTTCTACTGAAGGTTTTGAACCTTCTACACTTGATGAAGTCCGAGAATGGGCTGAGTCCGTTGAAGGTGGTTACTTAGACTATTAATTTTAACAAAACAGGATAATACAATGGCTGGAAAACTAATACTATTTATTGTAGCAGTAGCACTGTATTCAATTGGAATAGTTGTTATTGAAGCAGAAACTACAAGTCAACTTCAGGAATATCTATATGACGTAGGTGGAGTACTGATAATACTCTTAGGTGGATTTGTACAAACAAGAACAGAGGTACTATGAAACTCACAGACGAATTTGATGTAATGATGACTGCTGTCCAAGAAGATTACGATTTGATTAAACGTAATAAAGAAAGTAAATACTTGGATGACTATGAGAAAGGTTATATTGACGGAGCGGATGAAGCATTTTCATCTATGATGACGTTATTAAAAGCCATTAGAAGTAAGATAGAAAAGTTAGAAGACGAACAAGACACGGAGATTTGATATGAGTACTTATAGTAAACTACGAGACTTACAGAATCAATATCAGGAAGAACTTAACACTCGTAAAGAAGACGGTCAAAGCGGTGATAATGTGAAACTACTTGAACGAATTGTAAAAGATTTGGGAGAAGTTTCTACATACGCTTCTTGGGATGAATTTCCTGAAGATATGGGACGATAATTATGAGATATAGAACAGCACACGAACGAGAAAGAGACGAATTTAAACGTAGAGAATTAGAGTTTGAACTTAGACACGAAGACCGTGCTATGGAACGTGAAAGAAAGATTCTTGGAACTAAAAAATTCAAAAAGAAGTACGGATTGAAATGAGTGACGAAGAAATGAACGCGATAATCGCCATATTTATGGGTGGACGTTATGAATTTGACGGAGACCCTGAATGGGGTGGTGGTTGGACTTGGGTAGGACTTGTGGAAGGTAAAAAGTATTGGGTAAATACAGATGAATTGAAATATAACACTTCGTGGAAATGGTTACTACCTGTACTGATGAAGATATATAAAGATTATGGGGTTGTAATTCTCCCATACTTCAGTGTACGAAATACATATCTTTCCGTGGTAGAATTTCTTTTAAAAAATGAAAATAGTTCTTGACATTGGTTGGAATTATCATTAAGTTACGTATGTAATGATTGAGTGATAACCCAAAACCCTGATACTATGAGTCACGTAACTAACTTTCTTGATGAATTAGAAAACAAACCCAAAAATACATCTCCTATGTCAAAGTTTGAAGTGTGGTTAGAGAAAGTAAATGAAGAACGAAAAGAATATTGGGACGAAAATTATTCCTATCGTGAGTACAGTCCACTGACCTACAAAAAAGGACGTAAGTACATTAAAATAATTGACGAAGGTTCTGTTTGGGCATTCGTTTCAATGAAAAATGGTGACGTTAAAGGTTCTCGTGTGAAGTTTGGTGACCTTTTGAAACCCGCAAGTTACAACTCTCCCGCTAAGCACGCTCGTGGGAATATCTTCGAAGGAACCGCCCGATATACTTTTTGGGGCCCTGTTTACATTAAATAATAGAATTATGACAAATGATGAACAAATGGCAAAGGACTTAAGTGAGTCATATGGTGTGACTCACGAAGAGGAACGAGAAAAGGCAATTGAGTTAAAAGAAAAATTCGGTGACCTAAGTTATTTGGTCATAGAAGAAATCTTGGATAATAACTCAAAGTGTATAGGTCACTATAAGACAAATTTTAATAGAGTGACCATTAGACAATGGTGGATTGATGTACGAAATGAACTTGATAAACTAAACAATTAATAAATAAACGTTATGCAGAAACTAATACTTGGACTCTTTGGAATAATACTAACCATTTCAATAGTTGGAACTGTATTCTACTACCAAACAGAAGAAATTGTGACAATAACAGTAATGGACAAGGAACGGATAGTTGAATCCGATGGTGAATCAACTACTTCGAAATATCTTATCTTCACAGAAGCCGAAACCTTTGAGAATACTGACCTACTATTCAAAGGTAAATTTAACTCTTCAGATATCCAAGGACAACTACAGGAAGGAGAGACTTACACGGTGGAAGTTATTGGATGGAGAGTACCGTTCGCAAGTATGTACCGAAACATTGTAGAAATACAGGAGTAATACGATGAACATTTGGGAATTTTTAGACAAACATTTCGTAGGAATATTTTGGTTACTATTTTTCCTGATATTCTTTGGAACAATGACTATTGCAGAAATATTTGGATGTTGACTTGACATTTATTAAATAATTGTTTATATTATACATATGGGTAAACAAGTAGCTGACAATACTGAAATGCAACTAACTACAACTCTCAAAGAACACGAGGGTAAGTTATACGCAATCACAAAAGACCCTGCACAAAGAGGACTTGTGAAAAATGAATACGTCCCTATAGGTCAGTCTTTAGTTTATCCAAAGGAATGGGGAAAGAAAGAAGGTTCCCTAAGACTTGTGAGATTATTAATTGATGACCAACAAGAAATTATTAAGAATGCGGAAGAACGTCTTAGTAAATTAGAAAAGTTGGAAAAAGAACTTGAAGATTTAAACATTGACTAAGAATCAATCATTACAGCAGAGGTAAAGGGATAGGCCCTTGTGTCTGATAGGCACTTGGGCTTTTTTTTATATAAATTTAAAAGTAAAGATATAATGGAAAAGAAAATACTTTATATTGATATGGATGGAGTCTTAGCAGACTTCGAACAGGGAATGAATAATTGGTATGACAGGTATCCAAACCTAAAGGAAAGATGGGAAACACATCCTGACCATATCCACGGAATATTCAGAGAATTGCCACCAATTGAAGGTGCGGTAGAATCTGTTTGGACATTGGCTGATAGTGGTAAGTATGATATGTACATTGCCACAACTGTACCTTGGGGAAATCCTAACGGAGCAACTGACAAACGATATTGGATTGAAAAGCATTTTGGTAATCTATTTCATAAAAGATTATTCACTACTCACAGAAAAGATTTACTTATTGGTGACATTCTTATTGATGACCGAGACAAGAACGGAGCAGGTGACTTCAAAGGACAACATATAAAGTTCGGTTGGAGTTATGAAAACAAAGAATGGAATCCTTATCCAAATTGGAATAGGGTTCTTAACGAATTACTTTAACTAAAAAATAAATACGTATATATTTATATATACATAAATACTAACAAACAAGGGAGAAATATATGAAAGAAGATTACACACATATATTGTTCATCATTGATGATAGCGGTTCGATGCGAAGTCTTATCGAAGATTCTATTGGTGGATATAACACGTTCATAGAAGAACAAACTAAACTTGACGGAGAAGGAAGAATTGACACGATTACTTTTGGTAGTCCACGTAATTTCAAATACCTTTACCAAGATAGAGATGTAAATGAAGTACCTGAATTGACCGAGAATGAACACGGTGCTCATAGTGGTGGTACAGCGTTACTTGACGCAATCGGGCAAGGTATTCAAGACTTAGGAAAGTTCCTACGGGAAAAGGACGAGTCTGAAAGACCTACTAAAGTATTGGTTAATATCTTCACAGATGGAGAAGAAAATTCTTCAATAGAGTTTTCAGCAGACCAAATACAAGAAATGATTAAGGAACAGACTGACAAGTATGATTGGGAATTTGCTTTCTTAGCATCAGACCTATCAGCATCTAACTTGGCTAAATCAATTGGTATTTCCAATGTAGCATTTACTGACAAGGGTTCTAAGGGTATGAAAGATGCTTACACAGCTATGACCCTAAACGCGGCTTCTTACCGAACGAGAGGTGTTTCTATGGACGTACAGGCAACATATGACACTGAGAAAGCTAAAGACGAAGATGAAACAGTGAGTACATCATAATGGAACTCACAGAACAAGAAAAGGTAATATACGATGACTTGAAGTTCGCCGCTGATGTCAGTGAAGAACGAGTAAAGGATACCTTACTACTTTACGCAATGACACCACAGTTCAGTATGGACGATGTTATGAAAGTAAAGGGTATTTTACAAAAAGAGTTAGGACGAAAAATAGGATAATGGAAAAAACGATACCAATAGTTCCTGAAACTCCAATTACTGATTCAACATTTGAAAGACAGGGTTGGAGAAAACATAAGGCAATAGATTTCGAAGGATATGAAGATTTATCAGAACCCGATGAAATTGATATAGGTGACGATGAACCATATTTTTGGTCTCTACCGTTACCGAAGGAGAGAAACGATAAGTACTCTCCTTTATTGGTATCTAATTCCAATGATGACTTGATTCTACTTGGTAATATGGGGTTAAAGCCTGGACAATACTTTGTAGAGATATTTGATTTGGATGGATTGGGATTCTGTACTTCAGAAGAACAATTAGATATTCTATACAGAAGTCTGACAAACCGTTATATCGAAGATTAATATAATGACATTTTGACAGTTAGATAAAGTTGGTACGGTACTTGTACTATTACTAACAAACATTTTAACTTAAAATCAAAATACGTTTAATTATGACAACAATGACAAAGAAAAACGGAACAACGGAATTCGACTCAATGTTTGAAAACCTAATGGATGAAATCTTCACACCCGTCAAACGAGGGTCAAGACTGAAAGAGTACAGTTACATCGAACAGAACGATGACTTGATTACACTGTACATTAACGCTACAGGTCTTGGAAAGGATGATATCGAGATTAAATATAGAGATGGTCATTTGATTATCAAAAGTAATCTTGATGAAGAAGAACTAACACCATTGGTCAGAAACATTGGTCACAGATTTCGAGTACCGAAAGATTTCAAAGGTGAATCAGCAACCGCTCATTTCAAGAATGGTATACTGACTATATCTTTGGAAAAGGATGAAGAAAAAACAAAAGAGACAGTTATAAAGATTAACTGAAACAAAAAAAAAGATAAGTTACGTTATACAAAGGGGAATTGAATAAATTCCCCTTTTTTTATTTCTCTATATTTATATATATAAAATTAACAAGGATATTATGAAATTCGAATACAAAGAAAAAACACTTTCACATTTAGAAGCAATTAGCAAACGAGCAGAATTGGTTGACCAAATGTTAAATGGAAATCGTCCTGTAAATCAGGTTCAAGCTAAAAAAGCTATACAAGAAATTCAACGATTGGTTGAGTTGTCAACTAATATTGTAGACATATCTTAATATGAGATTCAACACATTCCTATTGGGATTTGTTGCACTATGTGTGGCGGGAGCCGCTGCATTCTTTTCTGTAACAGGTCTCTCTAAACTATTCGCGGGAGCAAGTCTTGCTATTATTCTTATGGCAGGTTCATTGGAAACTGCCAAGTTGGTAGTAGCATCTTATCTTCACAATTATTGGGAAACAATTTCCAAATTAATGAAGACATATCTTATAACCGCAGTTGTAGTTCTTATCTTGATTACTTCAGCAGGTATATATGGATTCTTGACAGCGGCTTATCAAACTACGGCAGACGAACTTGCTATACTTGATAGACAGACCGAAGTTATAGAGTTAAAGAAAGAGAGATTTGAAGAACAACTTCAAGATTATAGACAAGAACAACAACAATTAAGTGAGTCTATTACCAACCTAAACGAAGGATTGGCTAACAACACTATTCAATATACGGACACACTTGGGAATGTGATTACAACTACATCCTCTGCCACAAGACGAGCATTGACAGCACAGTTGGATGACCAACAAGAACAACGTACATTTGTCAGACAACGTATTGAAGCACTGACAGATTCCGTGACATCCTTAGACATACAGGCATTAGACTTACAGGCAGGGTCAGAGGTGTCAGCAGAGGTTGGCCCACTTCGTTATATGGCAGAGATTACAGGACTACCAATGGCAGATATTGTAAACTATTTCGCCTTACTTATCGTCTTCGTGTTTGACCCACTTGCCGTAACAATGATTATTGCATTTAATCAGGCTTGGGCAGTTGACAGACGTAGAAAGAAGAAAGAAAATGTTGAAGAGAGTAAAGAGAGGGGATATAAAGTATATAACGAAGGTGACGAAGATGAAGATGTATCTATGACATATTCTGAAGAGCCTGAAGAAAATCCACGTAAAGATTGGAAATTTACTGTTGATATGAGTGAAGAAGAATTTCCTGACGAAGTTAATATACCAAGTGTTCAGGTTGACGAAGATTCATTTGTACCTAATACAGATGTCACAGAATCAATTGATAAAGATATGACTGACGAAGAGCGGGATTCTGTAACTCGTGGTAGAGAAGAATTTAATATTTCAATTGGTGGTGAGCCTGCTCAAATTGATGATGTAAGAAATACTACGGGATATGGAAGTTCTATATCTGAACCAACTTCGTCCGAAAAAAAAAAGTAGACGAGTTAAGTAATTTAAAAAAAGACATATCCCGCAGACCGATTGATATTGGTGGAGACGGGCGTATTGACGGATATGATACGGACGGTGACGGGATGATTGACGAGATAGTAGCATCTACTTCAACAAGAGCACAGCACATAAGTAAAGGACATACCAAACCTTATTATGCACAACCTAACTTTAATTGGAAGAATACTTCTAATTGGATTAATGACCAAAACGCTATAAATTATTGGTTGACATATATAAAAGGTAAAGGTAATAATGACCCTGATGACTTTACTACTAAGATATATTAAAATATATTTGTTTTTTATTGTATTTTTTTGTATATTGTACTTGTAAATCCTAATAAACCAATAATTTATGAATCTTGGATACGCTTGTATTAATATGACACTTGGTGACCAAAAACCGAGAGTCACTACTAATCGGACGATGATTAAACGTACATTTAAAGAGAAAGGTATTGAATATGCTTCTGAATTAGCATTACAAAATGTTCAAGACCTGTACAAGATTATGGAATGGAATGTTGACAGACATATTAATCTATTTCGTATTTCATCTGAGATATTTCCGTGGGCATCTGAATATGAATTGAAAGACTTACCTGATTACGAAGAGATTAAGAATACATTACAGTATACAGGTATGTACGCACGGGATAATGGAATAAGATTAACAACACATCCAGGCCCATTCAATGTATTAGTTTCGCCAAGACCACACGTTGTAGAAAACACGATTACAGACCTTACAATACACGGTGAACTATTCGACCTACTTGGATTAGAGAGAAGTCCTTACAACCTAATTAACATACATTGTAATGGTGTGTACGGTGACAAGATGGGTGCTATGAACAGATTCATTGAGAATTTCAAACGATTACCTGAATCAGTACAGACAAGACTGACAGTAGAGAATGATGACAAGGCATCAATGTATTCTGTGAAAGACCTAATGTACATCCACGAGAATACAGGAATCCCTATCGTCTTTGATTACCACCACTACAAGTTCAATACAGGTGGACAGTCAGAGCAAGAAGCATTAGAATTAGCAATGAGTACGTGGGGAGACGTGAAACCTTTAGTTCACTATTCAGAGTCAAAGGCATTACACGAAAACGATGACAGTATTAAAGACCAAGCCCATTCAGATTACATCAATGACCTACCAAAGTTATATGGTAACGATGTAGATGTTATGGTAGAATCAAAAGCAAAAGAAAAAGCAATCCTACCTTTTATCGGAGAACAAAGACGATGTGAATATAGTGGATTGTTAAGACCAGAGGAATACGAAGATGGATAGTTTAAATATTAAAAGAACACCTGTTAATGTTGAAAGAGTTGATAGGTTATGTGAATTATGTAGTGGTGTAATGAAACCAACGGCAAAACCAACAAACGAAAATCCACCACGATATCAACATACTTGTCCAAAGTGTGGGCATATTGAAATGTACAGACAGCCCTATCCAACATATGTTTATACAGAGAGGCCACCTGACAATGATTAAAGGATTGAAGACCGTATTAAAAATGATATTTGATTTTTCAGGAGTTCCATTTGAGTTTTGGTACTCTTCCTTTATAATGATATTATTTATTGTACATTTGAATATATCACAACCGAGTCCTAACGCAGGAGTTGCTATAGCATTAATCATTATGTCAGTTTTCTTTTTTGTAGCAGGGTTGGTTAAAGAATGGAAAGGTAATGAATGAATTTGAATTAATAGAATTTTGGTTTGTAGAAGAACCTATAAATGAGAGATGTAGAGTAAATGAATAACATAGACAAGCAGTATAAAGGATTACTTATTGATATCCTACAGAACGGAGTCAAGAAAGAGGGACGAAATGGTACAACCTATTCCGTGTTCGGAAGACAGATAAGACACGATATGAGAGAAGGATTTCCACTTCTTACTACCAAGAAAATGTATTGGAAAGGAATTGTAGGAGAACTACTTTGGTTCTTATCGGGTTCAACTGACATCCGTGACTTATGGGAGCGTAATGTATTTATTTGGGATGGTGATTGGTATAAGAATTATAAAAATAATACACCTGACCCTTATTCTCTGGACGAAATTAAATATATTGTCACAAGACAAGACCACGGATTACCTGATGAATTGTTTGACCTTGGCCCAATCTACGGAGCACAATGGAGAGATTGGAATGGTGACGGTATTGATTCGTTAGAAGAGTTTATTCAAAATAACAAAGGACGGATAGACCAAATACATAATTTATTAAAAAGTTTAAAAGAGGCTCCTGATTCTCGTAGAATGTTAGTCAATGCTTGGAATGTAGGTGAATTGGATAATATGGTTCTACCACCTTGCCACTACGGGTTCCAAGTTTGGACGAGAGAATTGACATTCGAAGAGAGGGTAGAGTATAAATATCCTGATATGGATGATGAAAGTTTGTGTAGTGACGAACATTTGGATTCTGCAAACGTTCCGAAGCGTGGTGTTTCTTTAATGTGGAACCAACGTTCAGTTGATACACCACTTGGACTTCCATTCAACATCGCTTCATATGGATTACTATTAGAGATGATAGCGAATGAAATGAATATGGTTCCATTAGAACTAATCGGGAATCTTGGGGATACACATATCTATGAGAATCAGGTAGAGGGAGTGGAAGAACAACTAACAAGAAAAGGACATCCACTTCCACAGGTTATATTAGAAGATGGTATCTATTCACACGAGGGAGATATACACTTGGAAAATTATGTAAGTGAAGAAACAATTAAATTTCCATTGAGTAATTAATATGAAAGAGTATAAAGTAAATGATGAATTTAATGTACACGGACACGGAAAGGTATATACATTTTCTGACGAGATAAATTTGGATTATAAATCATTGATAGAAGAGGGAATTATATTAGATGGTGAAGTATTGGAAGGTGGAACATTTACCATAGAACCCTTTTCATTGGGAATGGTTCCAACTAATACACGGACATACGGAGTATTAAAAGATAAAGACAGAGTATAAAGTTATGACAAGAGAAGAATTAAAACAAGATATAGAGGCATATAATACGGTACGGGATACTACTAATCCACACGTTACGTATTTTATTAAAGAATATAAAGAGAGAGCGGAGAAAGATGGTATAACATTACTACAAATGAACTTACCTTCATCATTAGTAGCAATACATCCTGAAATTGGACTATTGACTAATTCAGATGTAGTTGATGAAATAGACGATATATCAGATGTATTTACTCACGTATTTGTAGCAAAGACTCAATCAGTTTATGGTGGAGTAAAGACCGAAAAAGTTGACGAACGTTATGATTCTTTAGAAACCGGATATTGGTATTCAAGTGAACAGTTGTATGATATGTTACGTATCAGAAAAGCTAAAGGATACGATATAGCGGCATTATTTGATTTTGGAGTTGTAGATACTGACAAAGATAATCCGTGGTTAATGTTAAGATACGCAAGTTTATCATTTGACTATACTATTGAAAGTTTGGAAAGAGAGATACAGGATAAATGGAAATAACCAAGCCAAAGAGAGTAGATAAGAAATGGGGTTATGAACTATGGGTTCATAATGATGAAGAGTATTGTGGGAAGTTGTTAGTATTTCCTGAAGGTGGTATGGGATTCTCAATGCACTATCATATAAAGAAGAAAGAAACGTGGTATGTTCAGGAAGGAGCATTCACCTTTGAGTGGATTGATACTGAAGAACCTAAATTACATTCAACTACAATAATAGCAGGGCAGTCCGTTGTTATTGAGAGAGGACAGCCACATAAATTAACACCACAAGTTGACGGTTCAATTATATTTGAAGTATCAACTGAACATTTTGACGAAGATAGTTACAGAATATACAGAGGTACACCAGCAGAACTTTTATGAGTTACGTAACTATTAGGATACCCGATATAAAAGATTTTAAGAGAGAGTTAAGCGAGAATCCTGAACGAATTAAGTACTACGCAAAATATAGTGGGTACACAGGAAGTTCAGAATCAATGGATTATTTAATATTAAAACTAAAAGAGTACTATGAGAGTAGAAAAGATTGACATACAACGTCAAGTTACAGAAGAGGAACTAAAAGAGTATAGAAAACGTTCAATTCGAGAAGAGACCGATGGGAGAATTATCGGGTGGACAGGATTAGACTTTGAGTCAGACCTTCCAATAGCCACAATTGATGTTGGTGGGGAATACGAACGAATAGATTTGGTAAATCCCGAAATAGTAGAGACATCAGATGATAGACTTGTTTATTTTGAACTTGACCACGAAAAGGATGGTAAAGTAAGAAAGACAGTCAGACATAAATGGATTAAGGTTAACACATCTAATTTAGGTGAAGTTATTTTTGAGGCTTCACGGGATGAATGGAAGAACCGAGACCAATTGATGGAAGATATGGGTTTGTTTGAAGCAGTCACTGCTCAAAGATTAATTGACGCACTTAATGGTATTGCACCTAATAGTCCTGAACGTAGATACAATCCACAGGTAGTTAAACAAAGAGACATAGGACGTAACGAGAAAGTTATGTTACAGTCTCCCGAAGGAGAAACTACTTTCATAAAATGGAAGCACGCAGAACCACTAATTGAAAAAGGATATCAATTACTGTAATGCCAGAATTAATTTACAAGGACGATAATCCAAATAACAGAGAAGCATTTCAAGTTTCATTTGATATCCCGAATGACTTGACGGTTAATGAATTTAAAATTATGTGTGTCCGATTGGCAAGTTCAATCGGGTACTCTTATAAATCAATTCAAAAAGTATTTGGAAAGGAGAGTGAGGTTATATCGAGTGACGAAAAAACTAAATTATTATTAGATTCACTTGGAATAAAAGAAAGAAATGAACTAACAGGTTCAATAGAGGAATAATATGAACGAAGAAATGGAAAGACTACTACAACATAAAGTATACACATTAGAACTTATGGTACGAGTTCTACTTGATGAATTAGTAGATACAGAGGTTGTAGATTTCGAGTCAATTATGGAAAGAGTTGACGAGATAGAAAAAGAAACCGAAGAAAAGGTAAAAGAAGCGGAAGATAGAATGAAAAAAGCCGATGAAGATATCATACGAGGTATGTACTACGGCCCAAAAGGAGAGGCATAATGACAACACTATTTGTAATACTGTTTATTATATCATTTATATTTAACTTAGTTCTTTTTTATAGGAGTTATGTTATGGTACAGGTGGTAGAAAAAACACAAGACAAACTTGTATACAATGCAGAGTATACATTGGATACACTAAATAATATGTTGGAAGATATGAGGACAGTAGACCTTAAAGGAGCCTTCGAGTCAGAAGACGAAGTAGGAGCAGTGTTCCAACAATTAAAGACCCTTATAGAGGAATATAAAATAAACTTAGAGAGAGAATATGGCACCACGGAAGAGAAAGAAGAAACGTTATTTTACGAAAGAAACAGAACAGGCGATAATAGATTACAATAACTCTGAATCAAAGAGGGAGAAAGATAAGATATATGCTGATAAAATTCAATATCCATTTGATAAATTAGCAGAAAATATTCTTAACACTTTCAAGTTCCAATACTTTGATGTCCCAAAAGAGGATGTAAAGATGGAAGTTGTATCTCACTTATTGGAGAAAATTCATATGTACAAAGAAGGAAAGGGTAAAGCCTTTTCCTATTTTAGTATTATTGCTAAGAACTATCTTATCGCACGTAACAATAAAAATTACAAACGATACAAAAAGACTGAACTACTTTCAGGTATGCCAGAAACTTGGAATCCTGAAGATGACTTTGAACAGAGAGAACAAAACGAAGAATACAAAGAGTTCAAAGAACTTATGTTGAATTATTGGGACAGACATTTGACAGAAGTATTCACAAAGAAAAGAGACATACAAATAGCCGATGCTATTCTTGAACTATTCAGACGAAGTGAGTATGTAGAAAACTACAATAAGAAACACCTGTATCTACTCATTCGCGAAATGGCTAATTGTAAAACTCACTACATTACAAAGGTAGTAAAAACAATGAGAAGTCATCAACAAAAAATGTTAGATGAATTCTTGGAAAACGGTACAGTTTCAAGTACAGAACAAGATAAGTTTTGGACATATAAATAATTAAGAGTGGGACTTCTCCCACTTTTTCTTTTACCTATATTTATATATACTAACAAAATACAGGTAAAGTATGTCAGACGATTTTCAGTTATTTCCAGGTAAAGACCTAAGTGGTCTATTTAAAGATATTTATGATAACCAAGTAAATAAAAAGAAACGTATATCCGAGGTTATAGCGGAGATGCGTAATATGGTTAGACACGCAGGAGACTTTGCGGTTATCGGGCCTATCATAAAAGACCTTATCGAAACATCGGTTAAGAACGATGAACAACTTGTCAAGTTGGCAACTATTGCTCAAAGAATATTGATTTCGAGACAAAAAAATGAAGGTGAAGAGGGATTCCTATCTAAAGAAGAAAGGGAGCAACTTCTTAAAGAGATTGACGAGGTTGAAGATGAAATCGTACTCGAAGAAGAAGTTATGTCAGATGACGATATCAATGAGGTAAAAGAAAAATTAGAAGAAAACGATGTTAGCTAATTCAAGGTTAGTAGCCGTACAATCTAATCAATCCATAAGTACGTCTAATAAAGATGTGTTTGTGGGATACGTGTTTGAAGTTATTTTAGATGAAGATAACCAAACACTTCAGAGCCTTAACTTATCAGATGAAGCATCTGCTTATATAGGCTCTGTTCGATTCAAGTCATTAGAAAATGCTACTACAAGTAACAAGACATTAGATATAGCCTACCCTTCACCTAATGTAAAAACTTTACCTGTAAAGAATGAGATAGTACGTATCACAAAGAGCCCTAACGGTGGATATTTCTATGACCGAACAGGTGTAGAGATAACACCTAACTTCAATTCATCGGACAGTACTATTTCACGAGTCTTTCCAAAGAAGAACCAATCAAACAGTAGAAACTCTTCCAACTATTCTAATGTACAGAAAACAGGAATAGCGAGAAGTAGTGGTGATTCAAGTTCTGAAACAGATGGATATGGTGATTATTTTGAAGCAAATGGTGGAATTCATAAGTTACGTTTATATGAAGGTGACACTTTACTTGAATCACGATTTGGACAATCACTAAGATTTTCAGGATACAATAATGACAGTAATGAGTTTTCTCCAACAACTATTATACGTAACGGAGAAAATCCAAATACTATTGATGAAGATAATGTAATTAATACAACGGTTGAAGAGGACGTAAATAGGGACGGTAGTATAATCGTTCTTGGTTCTAATCAGTATCAAATTCCATTTCAAGCAGGGACGGTTGACGAGAACGGAAGTTCAGACTTTGAAACTTCACCTGATTCATTTAATAACTACCCATCTGAACTACGGGGAAATCAGATACTAATGAATTCGGGTAGATTAATTTTGTCAGCAAAGACAGGTGAAATGATATTCTACTCTAAAAAGAATTATGGATTTATATCAGACGGTGGTTTATCAATTGACAATAGACTTGGTATTAACGTCACAGTTGGTGACGATATAATTGTAAATGCTGAAGACCGTGACATAAGTTTAAACACAAATAATGGAAAGATAAACTTAGGAGACCAAGACTTACAACCTATTGTAAAAGGTGACGAGTTAGTATCTGTATTAGGTGATTTAATTGACGCTATCACACAGCAGGTTTTCTTGACTCCAAGTGGCCCATCTTCAACTGGCCCAACTAATATAGCAACCTTTAATAAAATAAAACAGGATTTGAGAAACGTATTGAGTTCTCTGAATTCTACATCATAATGAGTTGGGATATATTCAAACAAAATATCAAACGAAGAGTTGACAGACCTGACACTATAAGTGATATAGATACGGTAGCAAAGATTTATGCAGACGAGTATGACCGTGCTATAAAACGAGGTAGAGATACTGTCAACGGTGTGACACTTCAACAAGGTAATAAACAGGCAATGGAGAGGTTATTTAAAGTATCTCTTCAGGTTGGTCAGAATACAACATCTCCTTCGTTCTCTTTAATTACAGAGTTTGGAAAGGGAATAGTTGTTTATTGGACAGGTGCAACATTACAACCAATACCTATACCTGCTATACCTGCCGCAGGAGCAATCCAAAATATATCTGTGACTTCTAACAATGTCACATCTCCAGGCTCTTGGACTCCGAGTCCACCATTTCCACCATTGGATAATACAGATACGTTTTTACAACAATTTATATTATCGGCAACAATACATTTACAAAGTGTGTCAGGAATCGTAAATACTGTTTCATTATATCCGTCTGCACCAACTCCCGTACCCGCTCCAGGGATTGTTCCTTGGATTGGTTACACTGTTTGAGTTGAAAAATACAATAGTTAAATATTTATACAAAAGGTTAAAACTAAAATAGTACAATGGACATAGATAAATTAGTCAAAGGAATTCAGATTATCGTTAAGGAAGAGGTCAAAAAGACCGTACCAAGGGTAGTGAAAGAAGCCGTAAAACGAGAAACTGCTTCCCTACGAAAAGAAAATAAAAAACTTAAAAAGAAAATTAACGAGATTAGTTCTAAAGACGTAGTATATGGCCCTAATGGCCACGTAAACGGAAATGATGATTATGAAGAGGGTACATTTATGGATGAAAACTCAACTAATCAAAATAATATTCCACAGTTTAGTTCTAATCCTGCTATCAATCAAGTATTAGCGGAGACAGCACAGAATTATAGTCCCAATCCAAAGAATGTTCCACCTGCTGAACAACCAAAGCAAATTAATGAAGCATCGGGAAATCCTGAAGATATGGAAGAGTATCCTACAATGAATCACAATATGAGACCACAACCTAACGGGGTTGCTATGAGTGAAGGTGGTGCAGAACAGGTTAAAGCTAATATGAGAGCAGAAATGGAAGCACAATTTCAAGGACAAGGTGGTGGTGGGTCTTCAAGACCTTCTCCAAATGGACTTGGTGTTAAGACAGGACTGGCGGCATTAGACCGAGTACTTAACAGAGACAACTCTGAGTTGGTAAAGAAATTTGATAAAAGTAAAACAGAACCATACCGTCCAGGAAGTGGTAAAAGTAATTGGTAAGATAAATGGCAGTTGAATTAGGTAGAAAAATTGTAAAGGACACGGAAGAGTTTGATGACTACGCAATTGGTATATCTCTACCAATTCAGATTACGAATACTGCTTTTGACCAAACGTATCAGACGATTGACCAAGTTAGGTCAAACATCAAAAACTTGTTGCTCACGCGCAGGGGTGAAAGAATCCTTCAACCTGAATTTGGTAGTGGGTTACAAGAAGTACTTTTTGAGTTTAATAACGATGACGTTTCAGCAGAAATAGAGACTACAATCACAGAGTCATTAGAACAATGGCTTCCTTATGTTACAGTTGAAGAAATAGAAATAGAACAAACTGATTATCTTAAAGATAGAAATAGAGTGAATGTTTCTATTACATTTAGAGTTGGTGACAATCCGAGTTTAGAGGTTGTAACATTTACAGTATAAGATTATGGCAATAACAAAAACAAATAAAGATTTTAATAGTAGTGGTAAAGATATTAAGTATCTGAATAAAGACTTTCAGTCATTCAGAGGGAACTTAATTGATTTTGCCAAGACATACTTTCCAAGAACTTATTCGGACTTCAATGAGTCATCTCCAGGGATGATGTTTATTGAAATGGCTTCGTTTATTGGAGATTCACTTTCGTATTACATTGACGATACACTGAAAGAATCTCTAATGGTTCACGCTGATGATATTGAGAATGTTATTTCTCTATCACAGTATTTAGGATATCAACCAAAGGTGACTTCACCTGCTGTAACAACTTTGTCAGTTTATCAATTATGCCCAGCTGTAAATTCGGGGGATAATAATACGTTTAACGAAAGATATCTTTTGAAAGTTAGGGAAGGGCTACAAGTAGAATCAAATTCGGGTGTTACTTTTATTACACAAGATGTGGTTGACTTTTCTGATGAAACGGATAGGGAAGTCACAGTATACCAAAGAAATGTAGGTACGGGAGAAATAACTTTTTATTTAATAAGAAAAGAAGTTCAAGCTATATCAGCACAAGTTAGAGAAAAGAAAGTCACATTTGGAGCCTATGAAGAATTTCGTTCTATTGATTTACCTGAAACAAATGTAATAGATATTTACGATGTCCGAGATTCTAATGGTAAGAAGTACTATGAAGTACCAACGTTGGGACAGGAGTTAGTGTTTGTTGATTATCCAAACACGGAATTTAATGACCCTGACTTGGCGGAGTTTAAAGGTATAGCACCTTACATCTTGGAAACAATAAGAACTCCAAGAAGATTTGTGAAACGAGTAAATGGAGACCGAACAACTACGATACAGTTTGGAGCAGGTGACCCGTCAGCAAATGACGAGATACTTATACCAACTACAAAGAATGTAGGACTTGGACTTCCAAACTCTATTTCAAAATTAGAAGCATCATTTGACCCTACAAACTTTTTAAAAACAAAGACTTACGGTATGTCTCCTTCTAATACAGAACTTACAGTGAAATACTTAGTTGGGGGTGGAGTAGAATCCAATGTTGGTGAAAATACAATAACAAGAATCACTAACGTTGAATACGATGAAGACCAAGACCAATTTACACAGAGTGAACAATCAACACTTAGGTCATTGAAGAATTCAGTAGCCGCTGATAATGAGATACCTGCTACGGGTGGTAGAAGTGGTGAAACAATTGAAGAGATTAGACAAAACGCATTAGCTAATTTTTCATCTCAAAATCGTGCTGTAACGTCCAAAGACTATACGGTAAGGTGTCTATCCCTTCCAAGTAAATACGGTGGGATAGCGAAGGCATATGCCACGTCAGATGGAACCTTGGATAATAATTCACCTTCGTCTATCTTAGCATCCCCAGATGCGTTAACTGAGTTCACAGATATCGTAGAAGATTTCGTGAAACGAAGTGACGAAGATGAACCAAGTAGACAAACTATACAAGATGAACTTAGAGACTTTTTAATAGGTAAGAAGAATGATGTGGACGAGAAGAATAATCCATTCGCAGTAAATCTATACTTATTAGGATTCAATCAAAATGGAAAATTAGCTCCGTTAAACAGAGCAGTAAAAGAGAATTTAAAAACGTACTTAAACGAGTACCGTATGTTGACGGATGGTGTTAATATGACAGATGGATTTATTATTAACATAGGAATAAACTTCGAAGTTGTAGTTCAAGGTAACTACAATAAGAGTGAAGTTGTATTAGACTGCGTTCAAGAACTACGAGACTATTTCAACATTGACCGATGGACATTCAATCAGACTATTAATCTTAGTGAGGTTGAACTGGTTATCGCAAATGTGGAAGGAGTAAGTTCAGTACCGAATGTAGAAGTTGTGAATAAATGTGGTGTTAGCGATGGTTATTCACCAAATTCATATAACATACAAGCAGCAACTAAAGGAAAAATAATTTATCCTTCATTAGACCCATCGGTTTTTGAAGTTAAATATCCTGATGCTGACATAAGAGGTAGAGCAAGATAATGTATTATTTTATAACAGGTTCAAAAGACGCTACGATATATCTTCAACAACCTGACCAAAACACGGGGTTGGATGAAATACTTGAAGTAAGTAAGGTGTACTACGGAGATATTAAGGATGTTTCAAGGGCACTATTAGAATTTGATTTAATGGGATATTCATCTTCTCTGTCAACAAATGAAAGTTGGTCATTAGATGATGTTAAACTTATTTTAAGAGAATGTGAAACAGAGGAAGTTCCTTTGGACTTTACATTGTACGCATATCCTGTATCTCAAAGTTGGGAAATGGGTATTGGTACACGATTTGACGAGATTACTACAGCGGGTGTAACGTGGAATTCGAGACAAGGGGACGCAGAGACATATTCATTCGCTTCAAGTTCTTGGCTTCCATCGGGAAGTTTCGCAGGCAATGTAACAGGTTCTTCAGATGGTAGAGGTGGTGTGTGGTACACAGATGTATCAGGTAGTCAAGACTTTAGTTATGAGACTCGTGACGTTGATATGGACGTTAAAGAGGTAGTATTAGAGTGGCTATCGGGGTCTAAAGAGAACAATGGATTTATACTTAAGTACCCACTTAACTTTGAGAATGATGTACAAGATTATGGTATTCTTAAGTTCTTTGGAAAGGACACGAATACAATTCACCAACCAAAATTGAGAATTGGATGGGATGATAGTTCATTCAGTACAGGTTCACTTGATGAATTGACAGCGAGTGATATAAAAGTAACACTGACAGATTTCAAAAAAGATTATAGAGTAAATACAACTCCAAGGATACGAGTATTCGGACGAGAATTGTATCCGTTAAAAACATTCTCTTCAACATTCGAATATAAAGTTGTAAAGTATCTACCTGAAACTACTTATTATCAAATAAGAGATTATCACACAGATGATATTATAGTACCATTTTCAGATTACACAAAAGTAAGTCTTGACAATAATGGTAACTACTTTGATTTGAACTTAAGTAATTGGGAATTGCAGAGAGTATATAAAATAGAATTAAAAGTAACACGTAACGGTATAGACGAGTACTTTGACGGAGATTATACATTTAAGGTAGTTGAATAATGATAAAGTCAGGATTACAGAACGAATCGTTCATCCAACGTATTAAAGAATCAGGTTCACTTGCACTCAAAGGTAAGAACGAGAGTGGTGTGAATGTATTTAGTGGTTCTGTGACTGACGATGGAGTTATATCGGGAAGACTGATAAGACCTAAGTACAATATTAATGAACTTAGAGAAGCAGTTGATTTAGAGATAACAGAACTTATTCCACAACAAGAACCGAGTGTAGGTTCGTTTGTGACACGTAGTTTGTACGAGGAAGAGCAGGCAATTAACGCTGACCTAACTGAACAAGTTCAAAATCAGTCAGAAAGAATAACTTCTCTGTCAGGTAAAGTAGAAGAACTACACGCTGTAACTCAAAGTTTGAATGTAGAGATTGACGGTCTTGAATTAACGAATGAATCAGTAGATAGACAATTATCTACAACACAAGAATCATTCTCACAAATAAACATAGACCTACAGACTGCTATTCAAAACTCAACACAAGAGTCTATTGAACGTGTATCATTGAGAGCGAGAAACGAATCACTACAACAAGAAATTGAAGGACTACGTGAACAGTTATTTGGACGAACGTCACAGATTTCAGCAGGAGCTCAATCAACGGGTAACCTTATTACAGTAAATCCAACACCTAATAACGACAGAAGTAGACCGAGATTTTATGGCGAGCAAGATTATGATGTAGGTGGTTGGGGTAAGAACTTTAAGAGAAATAAAGAAATTGAAGTAATAAATGGTAGAGAAGCAAGTGTACTTAATTTTTCAGATGAAGAGGTTACAGTACGAGTAAATAAAGAAGATTCAGAATGGTTTAGTATTTCACCAACAACTGCAACTATAGCACCAAATGAGACGTTTAAGTTCAAAATTAATACAATTAAAGATTGGACACGGGGTAAGTATAGTAACAGTAAGACGGGTACAATAACATTCACAGCAACTTCATCTGAAGAAGAACAGACAGAAGTATTTGGTACTGAGATAAATAGGAGTAGATAATAAATGGCTATTAGAACATTTAAAGAAATTATTGACAACAAGGGATATAGAATTGCTTCGAAGGATAGAGACCTATTCGAAGAGGGAAACCTACGTTCATTCTTTGGTCTGTCAGAAAATGATTACATTGAGTTTATTGTATACGATGTGAATGACAATCAGTTACCACTTCAAATTACAGACGCAGGAGATACGGCACCTGTAAAGTATGTAAAGATAAGTTCGGAAACAATCCGTAACTACTTTATGATTGCAGAGGGAACGAGAATCCAACGAGGTGAATTCCCTACTGAATATTTTATTGATGTGGAGAGATTACTTCGTGAAAGTGGATATGATAATGGTATATTCAAAACACAGATTACACTTATCAATCGAAGACTTGGTACGTATGACGAGAGTCAGAGGGCAAAGATGTGGATTAAGGAAATATCTCCTTCGCGTACAGAGGTGAGACTTTTACCACAACGAAATTCAGTAGCAGATAAGACAGACTTAGTAAGACGTTTTCAAATATTCAAAAATGATGGAGAGTTCAGAGACGATAATGTATATTATGCACCTGCGTATGTAACGGGAATTGATTCTGACTTAGTACAACAATTTATAAGTGATACGTATTCGGACAAATGGTTATCTAAACTACAAAATGAATTTAACATAGACATAACTAATTTCTCAACACGAGTTTATGACAAGTTAAAAGAGTCTATGAACTACGAGTTCAAAAATAGAATTTCAAGTATCAATGACCCACGATATGGTCAACCTAAAGATGGTGAACCTACAATTGAATTATCTGTAAATACAATAACAGACATTGTAGAGAGAAGGCTTGTTGAAATAATAAATAAATATTTACCACAACGTATAACAGCAGATACGGAGTCAGACCTACAACTTGACGAAAGTAGAGACCAAACGAGTGAAATACTACAACGTAAGGATTCAGATGTTGTAATAAATCCTTCAGTACCAAACGTACAAGTTAGAGTAGAAAATCTTGAAACTATAGAAAACTATGAGTTTGATACAAAGATAGACGATGAAGCGGAAACATTACCACCACCTGATGATGGAGATGATGATATACCAATTAGAAGACCAAATTATAGAAAAACACGAAGAGTAACTTATACAGGTGATAATGATTTTAGAATTGAAGATGGTATTAATTCTGAAGAACGAAATAGAAGGTTAGAAGTTAGATAATGGCAATAGAACTAATTACATATAATGAAAACATACGTGACACGGGAACGTCTACTCTTAATACAGGTAACGAAGATGAATATATCGTAAATAATAATGATGGTATTGTAATTGATGATACCAATTTAGGAGACCAAGATAAAACTGATGACATTCTTGGACTTGATACGTATACATTTAGAGTCATATCTAATATAGAAAACGCGGAAGTATTAGTGAATGGTGAATTGCAAGGTGTATCTACACCTGGATTTATTAGAATAAAGAAAAGTGATTTATTTGCTAATAATATTAAAAAAACTATAACAGTACAAAAAAATGGATATACTTCAAACGAAAGATATGAAGTATTCATTACAGCATTATCTGAACCTACTTTAGATGAAGTAGACCTTTATCGTAATGACCAAAATGAGATTTTTAATATTAGTGATATTGATATCCGTATTGCGTATTATGTAAATGATGCACTTGTTGATTATGATTTTAATTCTGAATTAGCAACTCTAAGATTTGACCTTACACGAGTTCCTGTTAATGAAGATGGTAAAAAGACAATAACATCTATACTTACAGGTGATTCAGAATCTGCTATATTTGAAAGAGTCAGAGACGGTCAAGTGTTTCCAATTGAATCACAAGAGACCGAGAGAGTGGATAATCAAGGTGAACGATATTTATTAAAGAGTGTTGATACTTCAATTTACAGAATTGGTGCTATTAGATTAACGGTTGATGGAAAAACAGAAACTCTTTTCGCAGAAGAAGGACAAAGTTTGACAACCGATATCATACTAAATAGTGACGTTCAGGTTGAAGTTATAACTCAACGATTGGTTATACGAGAAAAAAGACAACCAGCAATTAGAATAAATACAAAACCGAGAATATATAATAAGAACGAACCTACGGGAGTTCCAATTAGAATTGACAAACTGAATGAATTAGTAGAGTCAGTATCAGTTGTAGTTGGTGAACAAATGTTTGAGTTCGATAATTTAGGCTCAAATTCAAGTTGTATTATAACGATACCAGCAAAAGCATTTGAAAACTTAGGACGATACAATCTTAAGATATTCCCATACTCTATAGCTGAATTAGAAGAATTTACACAGGATAACAATTAATGGCAGACAGTATTAACATAGATAACCTTTTCGAATTACCTGAAGTATGGGAAGATGGATTGGACTTTGGTGGTGGTATTACCATTAGTGACCCTATTATATCTATCTCACAACCTGACCCTATAATAACAAGTCAGCCACCAACGAACGAACCTGAATTGGTTCCTGAATTTAAATTAGACCCTGAATACGTTTTAATTCAGGAAAGAATTGACGTAATTGAAAGTTCATTTGATTTACTCATTAACGTGGTAGAAGATACCTACGTTAAGAGTCCTGATATACGTAATATTGTATATCCTAAAGAAGTACGTGGTGGAGACTTTATTGGTTATGATGTAGACTTTGAAATCCAGTTCGAGTCAGTAAATACTACATACGTCCGAGTACAAATTGGAGACTCTGATGATTACATAAGACTTGATGCACCAAAAGGTAAGTTTGAGTTTAATGTACGAGATATTCTTATAAGGTATCCGCAATTTGAAGGAGCATATAGAAACGAACAAGACAAGGTATCAATTCCGTTTAGATTAACTCCATTCAATACTTCGGGTAATACACCTGTAGAAGGTAGAGAAGAAGTGTTTACAGTGGACTTTGATAAAGGTGACTTGGACATTCCAAGAAGTGTGGCAATCAATCGTTTGACTGAAGGGTTCATTACACAACTTGACCAAGATGTATTTGACGTTTCGAAATACCTGACTCACTTACTTCACATTGGAGATGGAGACAACCGAGTAATTGCCAATTGGACAGGAACGGATGATTCACTTATACTTAAAATGTATGAACCACTTCCAACTACGGTTCAGTTAAATGACAAGGTTTGGGTATCTAAACTACAGTCAGAGCCTATTGTTGAAACGGTAACTATAGTAGGCGAAGATGAAGAGTATTGTCCACCACTTAAGGGAGCTAACTTCGCACTTGATGTAGATAATGGAATTGGATTTGACATCTATGATGACTTAGTAGCAAGTGGTTCACAGACTTCAACGAACTTGGTT
>Ga0209936_1000352_pt1 | contig 28813 bp, 29 predicted proteins | sample SalPonR1_A_D1_MG_FD_185694 | JGI IMG/M metagenome (GOLD analysis project Ga0209936, IMG submission 185694) | Salt pond soil microbial communities from South San Francisco under conditions of wetland restoration - Salt Pond MetaG R1_A_D1_MG... ...
TCGAATATCTCAAAACTTATGATGTTGATCAGCTGATAGTGGCGTTTCCTGAAATACCCAAAAAAGAGCTTAAAGAGATTGTTGATAAGGTTAAAAAAATTCGTCCAAAAATGGACGTTAAAATACTCCCTGCGTTCCACTCCCTCGGCGACGAACCCGTAGGTGTGAAGCATATCCGTGACATCAGTATAGAAGATATTCTGGGCAGGGAACCGGTGGATATTGATATAGATACAATTCAAAAATCTATAAAGGGCAAAACGGTACTCGTGACTGGAGCCGGCGGTTCCATCGGGAGTGAACTTGTGCGGCAATGCGTAAAGCTGAAGCCTGCAAACCTTGTTATGCTGGATGTGGATGAGACAGAACTTTTTCATGTTGAAAATGAACTGAAAAAATTTGGTTCCACGATTATACCTTGCGTTGCCAACGTGACTGATATGGGTAAAATGGAGCGTGTAATAAGAGAATATCAGCCGGATGTAATTTTCCACGCTGCAGCTTATAAGCATGTTCCTATGATGGAAAGTTTTCCCGACGAAGCTGTTCGGGTGAATGTTGGAGGTACACGAATTTTAGCAACGCTCGCCTGCAAGTACGGAGTTGAAAAATTTGTAATGGTTTCAACTGATAAAGCTGTAAATCCGACAAACGTAATGGGCGCCACAAAACGTGCTGCTGAAGAAATCTGCATGTCATATAATGGTACCTGCAAGACTCAGTTTATATCTGTACGATTTGGTAACGTTCTGGGATCCAGAGGTTCTGTTGTTCCTATATTTATGGAGCAGATCTCTGAGAGCGGGCCGATTACAATAACGGATGAAAGGATGAAACGGTATTTTATGACAATACCGGAAGCTGTGTTACTTGTAATGGAGGCAGGCTCTATGGGTAGTGGAGGAGAAGTTTTTGTCCTGGATATGGGTGAACCGGTCAAGATTATAGATATGGCAAAAGATTTGATACGTCTCCATGGTCTTGAACCTTACAAAGATATACAGATTGAAGTTACGGGTATGCGGCCCGGTGAAAAACTTTTTGAAGAGCTTTTGAATGCCGAAGAAGGAGTGGAAGAAACTGAACATAAAGAGATATTCAAGGCCATATGCAGCAGGAAACAACAGAAACAAAAGCTGGACGAACAAATTGAGCTGATTTATGACCATATCACGAACGGGGACCATCAGGCAATTCGTGAAGTGCTTGGAATGATTGTTCCTACGTATGTATATAAAAAAGAAAAGGAAAAAGAAGACTCACCTATTTCTGAAAATGGCGTGAACGGAACAAAAGAAACCCACCAAAATGGGATTAAGAGAAAAAGGATTGCAGAGGAAACCAAGCCTACTCATAGTCATCATTTATTAAGCTAAACCCACTTCATTTAGCTTCTTTGAGGAGTGACAGTTGAATTAAAACCTCCAAGACCGATAGTTGGGTATTGTGACGGGTTACACACGTCATTCTTAACCTAAAGTGGTTTAATTCCACGACCCTCTGGGACGGAAAAAAGCACCCCTCTTTCCCCATCGGGATCCTTTCGGGGAAAAGGGGACACTTCACAAAAAACTCATAATCAATAAAATTATTGGGGCTAAGTTGATACCTCATGGGCTACGCCAAGAAGTAGTTCATTTAAAAAATAACGCTTATCCCGGATGTATTATTCAATGAGATATTTGCTGGACATTGAGGGTGCTGGAGAATCTGAGGGGACCTTTTATCGTATCCATTGGGGGCGTTTTGTCCTGCGGAGTTCCCGTAGTGGTTTTAAGACAAACTGAACAGGAAGATTCATTGTAATCAAATGATTTGGTTTATTACCCGCAATGTTTCCCGCAAAACCACAAAGAGAAGGTGAAATGGTACCGGTAAGATCCAGGCGCACCTCATGCAAGATATTTCATTTCTCCCGGTGGCTGGTACCTCTAGTTCACAAAGTAGTGAACCTATAAAGTTATCTTTGGTAAGCTAGATCCTGTATTTATTGAATTGAAGAGACTGAATTGTCTCAGAAGAGCGATTTGAAACCTACAGCATTATCTCTTTCTGATTTCATGAATCAATTGGTTTAGCCGGATCCTGTCCAAATAAAAAAAGTAGAACATTGTAGCATTTCACTACTTCGTTACCTCACCGCGGCTTTTTAAATATTACCAGAAAAATACCACAGGCGCTTCTGTGCACATGTTTAACCTGAAGTGTTAGCAAATTTTAATTCAAAAAAGGGCTTCCAGTACTTTTTTCCTAAGAGTATAATTTTATTTGATATCAATATTCCTTAATTATCGTTTTAGAAACTCATGTATAAGTGTGATCATACATTCATTAAGACATTAAAGAATATTGTATTGCTGAGAGACGATCTCTCTCAATTTATAGGACACGTCAGAGGATGTGAGATAAAGAGAAGAATTAAAACTTAACTATGGTTATTCCCGATTTAATACTGATAATAGCTGCTACTTTGACAGCTTATGCAATCAGCAACGTATCCATGCCGGCGATTATAAAGATAGCTGAACTTAAAAATCTTATTAATGCACCAGATGATGATCATATACCCCAAAAATGTAATGTGCCAACACTAGGAGGTATTGGAATATTTTCTGCATTCATTATTTCATACTCTATATGGGGTCAGGCCCTAAGTATGCAGGAGTTCCCTTTTTTCGTAGCAGCACTATTTATTCTATTCTTAATGGGTGTCAGAGATGATATTTTGAAGCTTAATGCATTAACAAAATTTATAGTGCAGCTTGCAGCTGTTTTAATTCTGGTATACGGCGGCGGAGTGTATCTGAGTAGTTTTGGTGGCATATTTGGTGTGGAAGATGTCAGCTGGCTTACAGGTTCGCTTTCAACAGTCGTCATTATGCTTGCGGTTATTAATGCGTACAACTTAATTGATAAAATTGACGGACTTGCTGGTGGAATAGGAGTGATTGTCGCAGGAGTATTTGGGATATGGTTTTGGGGCTCAGGATTTTTAAGCTATGCACTTCTTTCATTTGCACTCTCAGGTGCACTTATTGGTTTTCTGGCGTTTAATATGTATCCGGCAAAGCTATCTATGGGAGATACAGGTGCTATGTCAGTAGGTTTTATTCTCGGCTTTCTGGCGATAGAATTTATAGCCTTAAATCATACGCTTACAAATCAGATCTGGCATGTCTCAAACGGAGAGGTCTTGGCAGTATCAATATTGATTGTCCCCGTAATTGAGGCTTTACGGGTTACCTTAATGCGCTTGAACAAAAGCATTAGCTTGTTTGAGGTAAACAAAAGCTTTGCACGTCAAGTAATTCTGGACATGAGAATTACACATCACAACGCAGTATTTATAGTGTGGCTTTTTAATCTCCTGATGATTGGCCTGGCATACCTGACAATGCCATTAAACGTAAATCTTCAGCTGGGAATTGTAATAGGGGTTGGTATACTTATACTTCCTGCTGTACGCCTGGTTGCATATGTTGGACAGAAAATGTTCAACATCAGGATCAAAGAGACTAAGACTGGGTCTGCCGGAGCGGGCTAGGATACAAACTAATCGCCCTCAGGTGTTCGATTTCAATAAGGCTGTTGAGCACACTATTTACAATACGGCTACTTAATATATGCTTCTAATGTTTTCTGTTCTGCTCAGAAACTTCAACTTCTTGTGAAAGGGAGTAAGCCCATTCTTGCAGAAGCCCACTTTCAGTTGCATGCCGAAGGGCATTTTTTGCATATTTTGCCAGTATCAGTGAATGCAGAAATAAGGCGACTCCAAGTGCAGTTTCAGCGATCACCGGCCAGTTAAGTATTGAAAGTATAGCAATGATTACTGGCAGGGCCGTAATAGCTGTAGCTATATAATAGAGCAGTCTGTATTTTAATAAGCTATTCATAAGTAATTCTCCTTAACTATGGCAAATGAGGTTAATTGAGGATTTATACGTCAGGTTGATTTATCAGTAATCAAATTACATTTAAACTGTTTCTATATTAATTAATTCTAATGTTAATTAAAAACAGCTAATTAAATTCTAATGATCACATCAAAATATCTGTTTAGGCCGTTAAAAAGCCGAATTCTATAACATTAAAGACTTTTAATAAGTATCGGCTCGTTTAAAAAAATCTTAATAAATAACTGTAATTAATTAATGCAGTAGTTGTCCAAAATCATGAGGTGGGTAATCGGTCAAATCTACAAGGCCGATTTATAAGATTAGAATAACTGGAATGAATGATGAAATGAAACGGCCTTTTCAAGTGCCAGGGAAAAAATATTCAAGGTCTGATATATAATTTGCAGACTGAGTTTAGATTTCAAAATGTTCAGCCGATAAATGTAAATGTAAGTCAGAAATTATTATTGAGGTACTGCGGTACTATAATGATTTGAGTTTTACACTTATTCTTGAGTTTTGACTAGTAACAATTTTGAAGATTGACTCTATAAATGAATTATATTGAGTGTTCGGTTTTTATTATTCAAAAATTTATGAAAGCCACATTCGTTATAGTAGATGAGATCATAAGCAGGAATAAGAAGTATTATTTTACTAGTATTTTTGACAGTTATAATAATTGTTGATATAAGAACTTACAGTAACTATCTGTAAATACAGTCGAAAGTTAACAAAGCATAAGACATGAATATTAAATTCGTTAAACGCGCACAAATAAAATCGAGTAAAAGAAGGTCTTCAAAGTTTAAGCCTTTGATGGATGCCCTTGATCAACTGGAACCAGGAGGACAAGCGGTAGAAGTATCCTATTCCAATGATAAGAGCGTCAACTCGATGCGTACTGCTGTATATCAGTACAATCAGGAACACAACGTCAAGATTAAAAGCGGGAAAGACGCAACAAACAAGCGTATCTATTTTTATAGAGAAAAATAAGACCGTTTCAGTAGTCACTATGTAATGAATGCCGCTGTGAAAGAGGCGGCTTTATTACAAAAAATATCATCTACTTTACAAATAAGAGACCTTGAGAAGCTGACAGTCGAATGGGCTCATTTATATTTTTTTTAGAGATATTTGGTGTTGAAAGTGATACAGACCACTTTTCTATCTCATTGATTGGCAAATCAAGTTCTGATAAAATAACTTGCTTGGGTTGCCCTTCCATATTAAGTACAATAGCAACTTCCTTACCTGATTCCGGATCCCTGCGGTATCCATAATAGATAACCGTTCCATTAACCGGTTCAATATAAGTCAAGCTATCAGAATCCCTGAAATTTTGGATTAACCAGGGATTATTCATTCTGAAATTTCTCGTCTCCAGGTTGAAATCTGCTTTTTTATCATTTACATATCTTGCATGATTATCAACTGTGCAGTATTCGCTTAGATCTCTCATCCATGCTTCAGAAAATTCATTAAGTTCGTGGGTCGACCAAGCTTTTTTAGCGTGAACAGAGTTTAACATCGCTTTAATATCGTCAATAGAATAGTTGGTTGCTTCTACAAGGTGAAGTAGTGTCTTACTGAAAGTCTTTAACTCATCAAGCGTAGAGAATCCAAGATGTTTGAGTCGTTTGAAAAAACGTGGCTGACGATATTCATTTTCAGTTACCTGCCAGTCAAGAAAATGGGCTTCTTCAGCTGCTACCTTAACGGCATATTTTGTGTCTGTGTCTCTAATGAAGCTCCACGGTGTACTGCCAAGAGCCTGTAGAAAATCCATTGGAACCCCGGGTAAAAATCCATTCATTAAAAGCGTGGTTGCAGGATTGTTATAAGCATTATCTATTACCATTTTTAAAGAGTTGCCCAGCTGCCTGTTCACGTTCAGTTCTTCCGGATTTGCCTGAGTACCTCGCCGCATTGTATCATGATTGGCGTAACCTCCAATCCAGTTTTCTCCCATCAGGAACATCTCTCTTAACCGCCACCATTTAGAAACCCAGTAGGTGTACGTATACGGCGTATTGTATGCAAATATCATGGGGGCCCATTGAAATGCATGTGGCTGATCTTTTATGATATCCCTGTATGTAGATGCCAGTTCCCAGTCATCTCTGGGCCAGGGACGTCCATCTTCGAAAATCATCCATGGACGATACTCAATATTGTTGACATGCTGTGTGACGTTACTCATTTCTTCAAGAAAATCATCATCATGCAATAGCTTATCGCGCCTGCTGTCATAGTATTTGAAGTCCTGAGCACCATCAACACGAACTCCATCAAAGCCATAATTGATTTTTCGTTTTTGCATCTCTAAAATCATAGCCCTTACTATTGGCCGCTTGAACTGAATATCCTGTCCGTACATATTAGGGCCGCTGAAGAAAACGTCAGGCAGTACCTCAAGTGCCTGATTGTCCGCATGGCCGTAAACAACATCTAAAACGACTTTTATGGGACTTGGAAATGTATGCGCAGCTTCTATAAACTCGATGAGCTCATCAGGTCTGCCGGTTGTTAGTAGAGATGGATTTATTGCTGCAGAACCAAATATTGGTATATCGTACCCCCAGTTTAGCACATTTGGTTTACGCAGACGAACAGTGATTTCTTCATCATTATCTTTTGGTGTTGTAACCGGATCCCAAAATATATGGTTATCCGGATGCTGAATGACGGGATCAATTGGCATCAGTTGGATTGCATCAAAACCTGTCAGATTTTTTTCATCCGCAGTTAACTCATCACCATTCTTAATTTTTGAAGAGATCTGTTTTAGTCGCTGAGTTAATGAGTGCAGCGTACCGTTCTTTGTAGCAGTTTGTACATGAATTTCAAGAACGTTGGCAGGGGCTGGGATACGGCTATCTTTTTCAGGTGTAAGTACTGTTTTCAACTCGCTATAATACGATTGATCTGTTCGCTGCGATAGTGCTTGTTCAAGGTTATACACTTCCGATGGCGCATGAATGCCAAATGGCATCGACACCGCCAATGGATCTCTGATAATTTCTTCACGGCCGGATGAGTACTTATTTTTTACCTGGTAAAAAGCCCCAAACGAATCTTTTGTTCCTACAGGGAGGCCTTGCACCACAGCGGCTGCAAATTCACCTTCTGTTTGGATTGGGAAAGAGAAATATTTGAATGTTGCGTGCTGTTCAGGTTTTTCAAAATTGAGATAAAGATTTGGAATATAAAGTTCGAGTAATGTGAGAGATGCTTCTTTGAATTCGGGATTCCAAAACAAGAAACGGGTATTGGATTCATCTAAAATTGTACACCCGAGATGAGATACCAATGATGTTGCGCGTTGGTAGGAAATAGGTTGCTGCAATTTAGGCCTGATATCAAAAAGGAATTCCCGTGTCTTATTGCTCAGGTATTGAATCTTATTATCCATACATGTCTGATTTAACTTGTCTTAGTAATGATTCAGGCTTTGATTGCAATAAAAAAGTACTGGTACTGGTACTGATAAACTCAGATTGTAACCATCAAATTAATAAACAAACCGTCATCTGTTTGTTGGCAGGCCGTTTGAGATGCTGAATAATTGTCGAAATTAAAATGTAATAGCTCAAATGAACCCGATCCAAAACTATGGAAAACCGCTTCCGAAAGAACCTAATATACTTGCTAAGGATAAAAAAGCGAATTCAAATCACTAAAAATCTGGATTTGATGGAGTAAAGAAGGGTCTAAATAATGACTTCATCAACAGACACGTTAAAATCATCTGCTGCCCATTTTAAGTAGCGAGAACGAACGTCTGCTATTTGTTTGTCAAGGTTATCGAGCGTCCAGTCTTTGGTAGATATCGGCGGGTGGATATTTGCCGTACATTTACCTTTTTGAGTAATAAGTGAACCCCCCTCGCTGAGTCTTTGGTTACCCTCAAAATAAATAGGCACTATGGGGTATCCAAGATCCATAGCTGTGCGGAAGGGTCCTTTTTTAAACGGACCAATAATGCCCTCATGTTTCCTGGAGCCTTCAGGTGCGGCAAAAATGGAAAGGTTTTTTCTTTTTACGCGATCGTATGATTTTTGCAGTGTTTCCACAGCTTCTTTAGAATTTTGACGCTTAATGAAGACCTGGCCCGTGAGCCGGCCAAGAATAAAGAAAAGCGGATTATACTGAAGCTCCCATTTTGCGATAAAACGGACTCGTGGTAATCCAAGGGCGAGTATTGTGAACAGGTCGAGGGTAGAGCTATGGTTAGATATATAAACGGCAGGAACCGGGAGTGGCTTTACATGTTCTTTAATGGAAAAATCAATACCCAGGATGAACAAGACCGGATACGCAAGTATGGGAGCAATTCTCTCCACGACAAAATTAGTCAGTTTCCCGAACGAAATCAGAAGGAGTAAGAAGACAAGGGGAGTAATGATCAGCAGTAAAAAAAAGAAGACCACCATCGACAGTGTCGTTCTCAGTAGTTGTTCGGGAGTTGAATTCATGTCCATTGATTGAATTACCGAAAAGCATCTTCAAAGTGGGTAATATCCGGTGCTTCTTTATCCTTTTGTACAATAGCTATTACATCAAATCGTACTAATGCAGTCTCCATTTTCCGTTCGTATACCCAAGCCTCAGCGGCTTTTTTAACGAGTGTTTCTTTTTTGGGTGTAACAAACTCCTCAGGTCGCCCAAAGTATGTATCTGAACGTCTTTTAACTTCAATAAAGATAATATGCCTGTGGTCGTAGGCCACGATGTCGACCTCAGCCTTTTCGAAGTAATAGTTACGATCGAGAATCAGCCAGCCTTTAGATTCGAGATAAGCAGCTGCCAGCTCTTCTCCCTCATTTCCTATTTCCCGGCCACTTTTTTTCATATTATTTATTTTTAGCGGATACTGAATCTGCTTCTCCTTTAAGAGATTGATGGGCCTCTGCCAGTTTTACCAACTTCTTCAAAAATTTAAGATTCTTTTTGTTGATATAAGGCAGCATTGCTTTTGTGAAGCGGTCGAACATTTCGAGAAATTCGATAAAATTTTCAATTCGCTCCTTAAATTCCGCTTCTTCTTCAGTGAGGTCATCGTCATCATTTAGCAGTTCGACACATTCTACAAGATTTTGCTGAATAGGAGCTATCTCCCGCTGTTGCCTCTCGTCAATTAATACGGCAACAATGTTCCAGACATCTTTTTCAGCTGTGTAATAATCTTTTCTTTTACCCGTAAAATGTACCTTATTGACAAGCTGCCACTGTACCAGATTCCGTAAATTCATGTTGGCATTTCCGCGGCTGATATGGAGCTGTTCCATTATGGTATCCGTATCAAGCGGTTCATTTTCAGCATATAATAAAGCATGAATCTGAGCCATCGTCTTATTGATGCCCCAGGCAGAAGCCATCTCCCCCCAAAGCAATACAAACTGTTCTGATGCCTGCTGGTACCGACGTGATCGTTCTTTAGACATTTAGTTTAGTCTGTTTCTTTTTTGGAACCTGAAGAAGAATCTTTAGAGCTTGTTGATGAGGACTTTGATTCAGACGTATCAGCGGACGTAGGTTTGCTGGCGTCTTTAGAATTTTCCTTTACGCTGTTTTTGCCCTTTTTATTTCCATTTTTGTAATCGGTTACGTAAAAACCTGATCCTTTGAACAATAGACCGGTACCGCCGCTTATCATGCGTTTGACAGGCTGGCCGGTTGTTGGACAAACTTTTAAGGGTTCGTCAGACATTGATTGAAGAACTTCAAAGACTGTACCGTCTTCTCTTTTGTATTCGTATGTAGGCATAAATAAAAATGTTTAGTGTTGAAACTTGCTGAAAATTATAATCACTCATTAAACAGCATAAAATGTGCCAAAGTATCTGCAGGGCACAAAATGGCGGGTTAATTTAATGCATCAAAACCGTTCTTTAAACGCTCAATGGCTTCTTTTAATTGTTCCATTGATGAAGCATAGCTTATTCTGAGGCCCCCTGGTTCACCGAACGCATCTCCCGGTACGGCTGCAACGCCGTGTTCTTCGAGGAGATAGAGACACAAATCGGTAGATGTTTTTATTTCCGTTCCATCAGGTGTTGAACGGCCAAGAAATACGCGGATGTCAGGAAACAGGTAAAAGGCTCCTGATGGGGTAAAACAATCTACCCCCTGGATTTCATTGAGGGCTTTTACCATGTAATCTCGACGATCACGAAATGCATCACGCATGCGTGCCACCGGCGCCATGGTTCCGGTATAGGCGGCGAGACCGGCTTTTTGTGAAATAGAAGAGGGTGCTGATGTCTCCTGACTTTGAATTTTAGCCAGGGCATCAATAATTGGTTTTGGTCCGGCAGCATATCCAAGCCTCCAGCCCGTCATTGCAAAACCTTTCGAAAACCCATTAATCAACACAGTTCTGTCTTTTAATTCAGGAGCTGCATTCAGAATACTGACATGCTCGCCGTTGAAGACTATGAATTCATAGATTTCATCTGAGAATATCAGAATTTCGGGATAATCCTTAAGAACCTCTGCTATATCCTTCAGTTCCTTTAGTGTATAGCAAGTGCCCGTAGGGTTGGAGGGTGAGCACAGGATAAGTGCCTTGGTTTTTGGGGTAATGTGCTCACGAAGTTGCTCAGAGGTCATCTTAAACTGATCGGCAAATGACGTTCGAACCGGTTTTGGAATACCCTGCGCCATTTTCACCATTTCAGGATATGATACCCAGTAAGGTGCAGGTATCAACACCTCATCGCCGGGATTAATAGTTGCCAGTAATGAGAACCCTATGGATTGTTTTGCGCCGTTCGAGAGAACAATCTGATCGGCATCATACGTGAGATCGTTGTCACGCTTCAGCTTTTTAGCTACTGCCTCTCTGAGTTCAGGCATTCCGGTATTCATCGTGTATCCGTGAAATCCGTCAGTGATTGCTTCAATAGCAGCGTTGCAAATATGAGCGGGTGTTTTAAAATCAGGCTCACCTGCACTGAGCGATACAACGGACACGCCTTCGCGGGCCAATTGTTTTGCACGGCCTGAAATTTTTAACGTTTGTGATTCCGATAGGTTTTTTGCGCGGTTTGATATCATGGAATGTCGTTTTTAAAGCTGGAATGCCGTTTTCAATACAACTGAATAATACCAAATTTATGCTAAAGTAAGGGAAACTAATAACGTGAGATTGTTATCCTAACCTGGCACAAATGATGAATGAAATCAGAGTACAATCAAGTAGATCCAATTGTCAATTCATTTTCTTTAGAATAGCTTTGTGAATATTGTGCGGTACAAAACTGGAGATATCGCCATCCCACAGGGCTATTTCCTTTACGATAGATGAGGACGTTATGGCGTGATTTTCATCCGGCATCAAAAAGAGTGTGTCAAGATTTGGCGAAAGTCTCCGATTGGTCAAAGCCATTTGAAATTCATACTCGAAATCTGAGATCTGACGAACACCGCGCAACAGGACAGTAGCATTTTTTTCTTCTGCAAAATCTACAAGAAGCCCTGTAAATTGTTCTACCTGAACTTTGTCACTCCACGGTTTTGTATCGATGGCTTCCCTTATGAGATCCTCACGTTCTGACCCGGTAAAGAGCGTTTCTTTTTTACTATTCACCGCAATTGTGACGATCACAAGGTCAAAAATCCTTGTAGCCCGCTCCACTAGATCAATATGACCGTTAGTAAAAGGGTCAAATGAACCGGGATATATGGCAATCTTTTTTGATGCGGTCATAGCAGTGTGAATTAGAAGTCACTGGGTTCATTTTTGAAAATAGAAACAATCGTTCGACCGTAGGGCCTGGTATAAACGCATTTTGGGTGTTCGGCGAAATCGTGACGTTTATCGTGTTCAAGAATGAACCATCCGTCCTCATTCAGCACGTCCCGTTCAAGTACGAGGTCAATTATTCCTGTCATGAAAAAATAGTCGTAGGGCGGATCAGCAAAAACAAAATCAAACGACTGTCCGGGATTTTCAAGGTATTCCTCTACAGCCATAATCCGGGTGAAAATTTGGCTCTCCACACCAAATTTTTCTGCAACCTTTTCTATGTGCCTGATATGTTCAGGCTCTTTATCTACAAACAATACGCTTTCTGAACCTCGTGATAATGCCTCGAACCCAAGGTTTCCGCTGCCGGCGAACAGATCAAGAACCGTAGTTGATTCGAAATACCTGCGCGCCGCAATTACAGAGAAAATACCTTCTTTTGTACGGTCGGCCGTGGGACGTAACAAATCGGTTTTTGGAGCCGGTATCCTGCGTCCTTTAAGAGTTCCCGTTATGATTCTCATGGAGTTCCTGTGCGGGTTGATGATCGAGGTTCATACTTAATAATATTGCCGGAAACGCTCGTTCGAGAGGAAAACCGTAGGTCTCCTCAGGCGCTGAAATCTGCATCTTATCAAGCGTATTCATGATAATCTGCTCACCAGAGCGATCCCAATAGGGTGATAAAATCTTCTGTACGCTATCAGCCTTATATCCATAGAAATAAATCTGTTCATGTATACCGCTCATCCATGAATTCTCATTCGCAAATAGTTTCCAGTAGTAGGGAAGGTCGTTGATATCTTCGAAAGAAATAACGGTAGCCCCACGCAGTTTACCTAACAAAAAAGAGCTGATTGATATGTATTGACTGCTGCAGTGAATTGTCAGAAATGAGCCGTTGATATTTGTGTGTGACTGCCAGTCGTTCCCAACCTCGAATTCGGAAATGTACTCAGTGTGGGGCACATCCCCCAAGAGCTTCTTAAATCCGAGCATTAAATTGGAGTTCCTTATAAGCAATAGCTTATGATCAACATTGCTGAGATGGTACGATGTGATGTGAAGATTTTTTCTGTCAACAGATTGAGCCAGAATCCTGATGTGCGCTTCCCGTTCGTCCGCGTTTTCGTAAACATATCGTGGAAGAACTGTCCAGCATTCTTCATCCGCCGGAGAGAGTATTCGCACAGATGTAAAGCTGAACTTGGTTTTAAGGTCGGCTATTGAGCGCTTAATACCTGAGAATGCCTCGTCTTGTCCATGGACGATCGCATCCTTCACATTGAAATTAAAATCAAATGCACCAATATGTTTTGATGAGGATGGGCTGTTTTGGTCGTTTACTGAATAGTAGATCTGGTTCTCAGAATAACAAACCCCCAGACAAACATCCTCTTCGGTCATTATTAATTCCAGTTAGGAGCATTTAGCATTGTCGTCCTTTCAAGAGACCCGATCTGGTCTTCACTTCCCGGATTTTCAAGCAGATAGAGCTGTGGACGAAGTGTATCATTCAGCGTATACTCAAATCTGTTATGTGGAGGACGTGGAGAATAGATAACGGAGTCGGGATTATAGGATGATGGAGGCTGGAATTCGAAAAGATCTTCTCCTCTCGCTACCATAAGGGAATCTGTTTTCAGGAAAGCAACGAGACTATCCAATCCACCTTCAGTGGGCGGGTAATTTCCCTTACGCCGGTTGTATTGAACAATAGCATCTCGTACAACCTCCATACGATGACGTTCGCGCTCAACCATTTCACGTTCATCAAGAACGGCCTGGTATGGTCCTACTATAGATATATACAAATAATAGCTCATACCAATAATGATGACGCCTAGTAGTATCGTTAACAGCTGGTTACGCTTATCTATGTCCATGAGATAGTTAGTTACGTGTTACGCAGGTTATGAAAATAAAAAGGAAAATAAATGCAGGTAGCCTTACATGCAACTTTCTGAGCGAGAAGAGGCAAAAAAGAAGTAAGATCAGGACAGATTGTTACCTAAAGAACAAATTAACGCGGTTCCAGCAAAAGCAAACGCTCTGTAATAGGGCTTCTAAGCCCCCGTCTTCGAAATGGCACAAATTGTTTAGAGGGTATTTGGTTTTCTTCGAGCAGATTTGATGAAAAATGGCTGGAGAAATGCTTATTTACTTCGCTTGTGTCGACACTAAACGGCGGCCCCGTCATTTCGTCTTGTGGATATATAAAATGATGAAGAAGAATCAGTGTATCAGAATGGGTTAGTTCAAGTAGTTTACTCGCATAAGATGCCCTCTTTTCCGGTGGAAGTGCAACCAGCGCAGCTTTGTCATAGATAAGGTGAAAATTAGCTTTGGATTTAGGAAACTTCATAAAATCTCCCTGCCATAGGTGTATGTTGCCAGAAGTATAAATAGTGAAATCTGAATAATGGCTGATTTCAAATTCCAACCCGTTTTCAATAAAAAATGATTTAATAGCTTTTTCTGAAATTTCGATACCCGTAACGTTCGCCCCCTGATCCTTTAGATAAAGCATATCCAACGACTTGCCACACAGCGGAACCAGTACATTTGGTTCCGGAGGAAGGTTCAGCGAAGGCCAGTGTGCCCTGAGGCTTTCATATCCCTCTTGCATGTGAAAACCTGTTTTGTCATTATTCCATCGGCTTTCCCAGTAACTCAGCTCCATTGGTTCAATTTCTTGGTTTGTTATGTGATTAGTTTATTAGTGACATATCAGCAATAAAAGAGATATAAGGCACAATATGGTTCTTTTCCCCGAAACGAATTTTTAATGATGTTAATTTTATTAGTTTTGATGTCACAGTTTTGATTCGTGGAAGACTGGTTTTCTGGGGATTGATAATTAGCGGTATTTTCAATGATCATTCTTTGATTTAGTCATTCCAAACCAATTCCGCTTTCCATTCAAATCAATTAAATGCGGCTCGTCGTTTTCTAAATTACTATCAGGAATTAAAAATACATACCTCTATTACATATCTAATTCTTATTACGCTATTTATAAAAAATAAATCTATCGGTCAGCGTGAATAGAAAAATTCTGAATCTCGCTATTCCGAATGTCATCAGCAACCTTTCCGTGCCGTTGCTGGGGGTTGTTGATACGGCATTGGTAGGGCACCTTGATGAGATCTATTACTTAGGAGCTCTCGCTGTCGGAGGTATGATTTTTAATTTTCTGTTTTGGGGATTTGGATTCCTGAGAATGGGCACCACCGGCCTCACAGCCCAGGAATATGGGCGCAGAGATCGGCGGGGTATCATGATGATGCTTGCACGGGTACAGCTAGTGGCACTCCTGATTGGTATTTTGATTCTGTTACTAAAAAATCCAATCGGCGATCTTAGCTTTTGGATCATTGAAAGCGGAGCTGAAGTCGAGCGTTTTACACTAGTGTATTTTGATATCAGAATCTATACAGCGCCTGCTGTGCTTGCACTATATGGCTTGAACGGGTGGTTCCTGGGAATGCAAAATGCAAAGTACCCGATGATTGTTACGATAGCACTCAATCTGCTGAATATCGTTTTGAATGTATGGTTCATTTATGGACTGGATATGCACGTTGATGGAGTAGCGTACGGTACCCTGATCTCAACGTACCTTGCCCTGGCAATTGCTATCGGACTTTTCTTGTTTAGATACAGCCGTTATTTCGCTCATTTTGTGATGGATGATCTTATTAATACCTCGGAAATCAAGCAGTTTTTCTCGGTAAATCGCGACATTTTTATCCGGACTCTCTGCCTGATATTTACATTCTCGTTTTTTACTGCCAAATCAGCCGAGCAGGGAGATATGATACTCGCCGCTAATACAATTCTTCTACAGCTTTGGATGGTAGCATCTTATGGAATAGACGGATTTGCCTATGCTGCTGAAAGTATGATCGGGCGTTTTAAGGGAGCTGATGATTTACCTATGCTCAAAAAAGCAGTTTACTATAATTTAGCCTGGGGACTCTCCATAGGGTTAACAGGGTCGCTTATTTACGGTTTATTTGATGAGGCCATTCTTGCAATATTTACTGATAAACAAAATGTGATAGATCTTGCACTGAGTGTGGTAATCTGGACTGTTCTGGCACCTTTGGTTTCAAGTATTTGCTATATACTTGATGGTGTTTTTATTGGAGCAACGGCAACTGCTCCGATGAGAAATACGATGCTTGTATCAACGTTTCTATTCTTTTTACCTGTTTACTACCTTGGAACCGTGATGTTTGGGATACATGGATTATGGCTGGCGATGGTACTGTTTATGGCCGTCCGTGGTATCGCACTCGCATTTTATCTGCCAAAAGCAGTATTTAGAGTTTGATCTTTTAAGAAATGCCCAAAAACCGGATTACTCGAATTTAAATTAGTCGAAACAGTATGAAACACGAAAAAACGATTCTTATCATGCGTCACGCCAAGTCTTCCTGGGAGGACTCCTCACTCAGAGATTTTGATAGGCCTTTAAACAAAAGAGGCCGTCGAGATGCGCCTGCCATGGGACGCTACCTGACCGGTCTTGATCTTGTCCCCGGCTATATTGTTTGTTCGCCGGCTAAAAGAGCAAAAGAAACCATTGAGTTGCTGTCAAAAGCTATTGAAGGAGATGTTCCGGCTATTGATTTTGATGAAGCACTCTACTACGATGGTGTTGAAGCTTATATAGATGCTATCACAAGAGCGCCTCAAGAATCGGACACTGTGCTTGTGGCAGGGCATAATCCAACAATTGAGCAAGCGGTTGCAAAGTTGTCTTCCGGTAATACAAGGCATCAAAAAATTACCACTGCTAACATCGCCTGTTTTTACTCTTCGGCTTCTAAATGGGAAAATGTCTCCGAGCTCAATACTACATTCAAATGGTTGATTGGTCCAAAAGATATTCAGGATTGAATTTCTAAAAGCTCTGTTTAAAAATATGAGAAGGTCTTTGGAAAAGGTTATATTTTAGAAATTAATCAGAAATTATTGAAATATTTCATCCATGATCTACAAACAAAAGTTCTACTATATTTGTAAAACACCTCTCAGTGCTGAAGGTCCGTCAGATGTTGAAGTGATTGAAAGAGCAGATGACACCGTTCAATTTCCCGATCTGTTCAAAAAGTTTGAAGATTTGAGATCGCATGCATTTAATAAAGACAATCTATACAGCATTGTCAGGGCAGATGATATATATGAACTTTTGCGGACAGGAACAGAGAAAGAGGCACAAGAACTCGCATTTGAACGTGCGGAGCCTGAAATCATCACCAATTTGCAACATCGTGTGATGCAAAAAAACGATGAAAATGCCCGTGCAATTTTAAAAGAAGTTCACGAACTAGACACCTGATTTATTGATCTTTTCCTACTGTAGTTATTGAATGAATACAGTCTTAAGCATGTTATAATAATCAATAACAAAGCTAATTATTCACTCAAACGATTGAGGTAAATTATGAGTCAAGCAACAGTCGTAAACGGAAAACAGGATATGGAAATTAACATCGGCATTTCAGAAGAGAACCGTGAAAAAATCGCAGAAGGTTTATCCAAGGTGCTGGCAGATTCTTATATGCTATATTTAAGAACGCACAATTATCATTGGAATGTTACCGGAGAGCATTTTCACTCGCTTCATGAGCAATTTGAAGAACAATACACCGAACTTGCTGAGGCAGTTGACGAAATTGCAGAACGAATTCGTGCACTGGGTCACCGGGCACCCGGATCTTTCAGAGAGTTTAACGAACTCACATCAATTAAAGAAGATACTGATCAGCCCAAAGCGATGGAAATGGTTCGCAGACTTGCTGTAGATAACGAAACGGTTCTCCGCACAGCGAGAGAAGCACTACCGGCATGCGAAAAAGCAGGAGACGAAGCATCTATTGATCTTATAACAGAACGGTTGCATACGCACTCCAAAACAGCATGGATGTTGAGAAGTCATTTGGAATGACCGATACTTTTTGAGTATTTAAAGCCACGCTTAATGTGTGGCTTTTTTTATTTACTTTAATATCCTGCCTTCCCACTGACGGTACCTTTCTTACCCACTCTCTTAGCCGCTCCCCTATTAATATTCTCAATAAAAAATTTCAGGTATGGCATATCATTTTAGGGATGTTGTATTTGATCACTAAATCACTCATTTTTGGTAATTATCAACATATGCTTTAGGCGCAACTGAAAAGATGAGCTTTCGGATAAATTCAATTTGCGTGACCAAACTTAATCTGTAATAAAACTAACTGAACACTATGGAAACACTACAGAATATAGATCTCACGGGGATCGTAACTACTTATGGCCTGCCTTTGGTTTGGGCGATTGTCACACTGGTTGTTGGTTTATGGATCGTGAAAATAATCAGGACCGGAGTTCGCAAGGCTCTGGACAAGGGTGACACTGAAGAAACACTCAAGTCGTTTTTATTAAGTATAATTACGATCCTGTTGAAAGTAATGGTTTATATTACTGCTCTCGGCATGCTGGGTGTGGAAATGACATCATTCATAGCAATTCTTGGTGCAGCTGGCCTGGCCGTTGGTCTTGCACTTTCCGGCGCGCTTCAAAATTTTGCTGGTGGTGTTATGATTCTCCTCTTCAAGCCATTTAAATCGGGTGATTTCATAGATGCACAAGGGCACTCAGGAACAGTGCGTGAGATTCAGATATTTTCAACCATACTGAAAACGCCTGACAACAAGACAATCCTGATTCCCAACGGTAAACTAGCCAATGATTCAATGGTTAATTATTCTGTTGAAGAGCAACGGCGTGTTGACTGGACTGTTGGAATAGGATATGGTGACGATCTTGATAAAGCATATGAAGTAATCAAGCGGTTGCTTTCTGAAGATGACCGCATTTTGAGTGATCCTGAGCCATTTATGGCTGTTAAAGAATTAGCAGACAGCTCTGTAAATATTGTGGTTCGGGTATGGGTGAATGCTTCCGATTACTGGGGTGTAAACTTTAAACTGAACGAACAAATTTATAAAACATTCGAAGACGAAGGCTTAAATATTCCGTTTCCACAACGCGATATACACGTTCATAACGTAAATTAAAATGCCCTTAATAATCCTTCCGTGGCAGCCTTAAAAGCAATCGGAAGGATTTTTTACACTCGGCAACGCCAGGATAAATAGATAACTGGTTTGAATAGCATTAGCGTTTAGCATTCTGCTAACCGTTTAATTTAAATAACAAATTTTACTCCGCTCACATGGATTATTTCAACAATCTTCTTGGCAATTCTGAGGAGCTAACAGCGCTTGTAGTCAGCCACGGATTAAGCCTTATTGGGGCAGTTTTAATACTAATAATTGGTTATACCATTGCGGGCTGGGCATCAAGAAGAGTCCGGAATTCCGCACTTAAGTCAGAAAAATTTGATGACACACTGGCTCCGGTTTTTAGTCAAACCGTGAAAGTGGTGATTTTAATAGTTACAGTTCTTGCCGTATTGGGACAGTTTGGTGTTGAAACTGCCAGTATTATCGCCATTTTGGGTGCTGCAGGTTTGGCGGTAGGTCTCGCCCTCCAGGGAACGCTCAGTAATGTGGCGGCGGGTATGATGTTGCTCATACTGCGGCCATTCAAAATTGGAGATGTAATTGAAGTGTCAGGCACCCTGGGGATTGTGGACCAAATAGGCTTGTTTACAACTCAGATGCACTCATTTGATAATATTGGAATTGTGATGCCTAACTCAAGAGTATGGGGAGCAGAAATAAAGAATTTAACGCAGTATGATACCCGCCGCTGTGATCTCGAATTTGGTATTTCATACAGCGATGACATGGACAAGGCTGTTCAGCTTATTGAGGAAGTTCTTAAAGGAGACGAGCGAGTGATGCATGAACCAGAATGGCTTATTGCAGTATCTGCACTGAAAGACAGTTCCGTAGCGATTACTGTAAGGGCATGGACAAAAACACCTGACTTATGGCCACTCAAATTTTACCTTATTAAGCGGGTGAAAGAAGTGTTTGATGAAAACGATATCAGTATTCCATTTCCACAGCGAGATGTGCATATGTTTCAAGAAAACTGATTGTCAAAAAGACTGAAATATATTTAAAGCTCACTCAACGCGGGGTTTAAACAGGCTGGAAATTATAGTTTATATAGCTGGAATTTACGTTTAGCTCTGATAGGCAATATTATATTGATGTGTTCGTCATTCACTAGTAGAAACTGTGTAACTGGAATAATCGGCAAAAAGTAAATGGAATGATTGACCTGTGCAGAAAAGTTGCTTCCATACCTAATGTTGGTTAAACTTCTGATCTATATAGCAGGCGACAAGCCGTAATGTGCAACCCTAAAAGACACGTCAATTTTGTCTGAAGAAAAACAAACACCCAAATCTGAATCAACATATCTGTTTGAATCCCCATTTGCGTACGTAAATCAAGTGGGAGAGATTATGTTGAAGGAGACATCACTATCAAAAAAGAGAAAAATCACGACCGTTGACCCCGACTCTGTTCAAGACAGAATTGAAGCTTTGGAAAATGCCTATGAGAATGTTGAGTCGAAAGCAGAATCTTTTTTTGATAGACTGGATGACACGACAGCCCTTAATGCCGACGATGTTCGGCAGGAATTCAATAAGCTCAAAGAGGAGATTCTGGCATCTGAAGCAATTGGTGATTTTGAAACTCTTATCACGAGTTCTCAGGAACGGCTTGAGAAGTTGTTAGATGAAGCCCAAGATAGCGCCAAGACTGAAGACGATTTCTCAACAGAAAAAAATGCAGGCGCTGAAGAATCTGCGGTGGCAGTATCAGAAGATTCTGTGGATGAAACAGAAGGCCATGAACCTGAAACTGAAGAGGACGCACAAGAAGCTGAAGATACTATCGCTGAATCCGATATGGAGGAGACGGAAATACAGGAGACGCCGGCCGGGGACGACTCAGATAAACTATCTGAAACGGAAGCTTATTATAAAGAACTGGCTGATAAGGCAGAACAGCTTATAGATGTAAGCGACTGGGCATATGTTTCGCTGGAGTTCGATAATATTGATACCAAATGGGAAGAGGGACCGGATCCTGAGGATGTAGATATTTCGGATTACAGAGAAAAGATCGATAAGATGCGGCAGGAGTTTGAAGAGAAAAAACAGGCCCATTATGAAGAGAAAAAACGCCAGCGCGAGGAAAACCTCAAAAAGAAAAAGAGCCTTCTCGAGTCTCTGCAAAAAATTGTAGACGAAAAACAGTGGACCGCAACGCGGGAAGTTGGGAAACTAAAAGGGCAATGGGATCGGATAAAGGCGGTTCCTGAGGGTGAGGAAGAAGATCTTGATAAGAAATTCACAAGTCTGCTCAGTACATTTGATGACCATAAAGTTGATCGTCTGGTTAAAAAGAAGCAAAAAGAGGAAGATAATCTCACGGGCAAACTTGTAATTCTTGAAAAGATGGTTTCTTTCATTGAGGGGCTTGATGAATCGTCTGACTGGAAAGAGACCGACAAGGATTTTGAACGGCTTGCCAGACAATTTCGCAAAATTGGACGTGTGCCTTCTGAAAAAAATCAGGAGGTCTGGAACACCTATCACTCACTGCAGGATACCTTTCATACCCGCCGCTTTAAACATGATAAAAAGTATCGCGAAGAGATAGAGAAATATCTCACACGCAAGAAAAAACTTATTGATGAGGCAGAGGCGCTGATCGATGCTGATGATCTGGCAGATGCCGCCAGAAAAGTGAATAAGCTTCACAGGCGATGGAAAAAGGCCGGCAATCTTCCTCAAAAAGAAGAAAACGAGTTATGGGATCGGTTTAAAGCTGCCACCGATGCTTTTAACCAAAAGAAGTCTGATAATATTGATCTTTTGCGAGAGCAGGAGCAGGAAAATCTGGTTGAAAAGCAGAATCTTATTGATAAAGCGGAAGAGCTGAAAGACTCTGAGAACTGGGAGCAGACTCACCGTGATCTTCAGAGCCTGATGGACAAGTGGAAGAAGATTGGGCCGGTGCCAAAACGCAGCTCAGGGAAAATATGGAAGAAGTTTAAAGGTGCGATGGATCATTTTTATGATCGAAGGCGCGACCACTTCAAAGAAGTTAAAGAGGAGAGAAAAGATAATCTTAAAGAGAAAGAGGAAGTCCTTGGAAAACTTCGCGACCTGAAAGACCATGAGGATCCTATTGAAGCAGTAAACCTTGCAAAACCACTGCAGGAAGAATTCAAAAAAGCAGGATACGTACCGATCAAACATAAGAACCGAATGTGGAAAGAGTATCGGGAAATTTGCGATATAATTTATGATCGTTTCAGAGCTGCAAAAGCCGCTGTTGACGTAGTGGGACGTGAAAATGTTGAGAGTTTTTCAGCGGATGATATTGCCGATATCAGGAAAATGAACAGCAAAGCTGCCAGTCTGCGAAAGGAAATTAAAAGGATGGAGCAGGAACTGATTCAGCAGAAAGAATCTCTGAGCTACTTTAAACCATCAAGCGGCAGCAATACGCTACTTGATCAAGTGAAGAAAAAGGTCGATAAGGCAGAAGAAGATATTGTTAAAAAAGAAGAAGAGCTCTCTGAACTTGAAAAACAAATTGACCTGATCAAAAGGGAAGGAGCCTAGCTTGTGCAAAGATGACTTGCGCAGGTTTAAAGATTGAATAAGGAACTGCGTTTGTCTACAAAACCACGAAATATTTTTCTTATCGGTGGCGCTCAGTCACCGGGATATAAAAAGGCGTGTGAGATTGCCGGTAAATCAAGGGTGGAATTTTGTTCTGATGGCGACCAGCTCAAGAGAAAACTTACTCTGGAGCTACCGGCCTCGGTCATTATTCATGAAGATCAGATAAAAAATATAACTGATTTTCTTGAAGAGACATTTACACAGAAACCCGGACGGCGATTTATACCCACAGCTATTCTCAGCAAGAATGTGTCTGCTTCTATAAAGCTTTTTGAGCAGTGCCTGTATCCTGTTCGTGTTTTAGGAGAAAACTCTGATGAAGAGATAGCTGAATTTATTGAAGATTCAATACAACCAACTATAGATGTCAAGTTTTGGGGTGTGAGAGGGTCGACGCCTTGTCCCAACAGCGAAAATATCCGCTATGGTGGAAATACCAGCTGTGTAGAAATTGAAATACCCGATTATGATAGTAAACTTATCCTGGACTCGGGCACTGGGATCAGGAATCTGGGCAATTATTTTGAAAGGTATTCATCCGGGTCAATTGATGCCGATCTTTTTATAACTCACCCGCATTGGGATCATATTCAGGGGTTTCCGTTTTTCTCTCCATTCTATGAGAAAAACAATTCATTTCGGATTCACATGCCAGAACAGTATCGGGGTGGGGCAAAAGATATACTGTCCGGTCACCTTACCAAGACTTTTTTCCCTGTCACGCTTGGTATGTTTGACGCGGATATTGAATATATCACACAGGAAGAAGAGCCTGCAAGATTTGGCCCGGTTGAAGTAGACTATCTGGTTGCCAATCATCCTACAAAAACCGCTATTTACAGGTTCAAAATTTATGGCTATACAATCATATTTGCCCCTGATAATGAGCTTCCAATGGCTACATCACCACTGCGGTACGTAGACCGTTTTTGTGATTTTATCGAAGGGTGCGACCTGCTTATTCACGATGCTCAGTATGATCTTGAACTCCTTAAAACACGCGAAGGGTGGGGCCATTCTGCCTGGGAAAGAGTACTTGAGTTATCAAAAGAGAGCGGTGTTAAGCGATTATATCTGACACATCATGATCCTGACTCATCAGATCAGAAACTTAAAAAACTGTCATCACGTCTGGAGCTGTATAAGAAAGATGTGTTTGCTGAGCTTGAGCTTGCTCGCGAAGGCTTGTCTGTTAAGCTGCCTGTTGATAAAGAGAAATTAAACTAATGAACTCTTCCCGACTATTATATTAATCGGGAGAGAAATCCATCAATAAACCGGACATTTAATCTAGAGAAAGATTCGGAGTCCAAGCCCACCGTTTACATCAAATGACGTTTCCGGAACCAAGTCGAGAAGGGGAGCGACTTCAAAAAATGCAGACAGTCTTGTGTCGGGTATAATGTATTGAAGTCCAAATGGAATTCTTGCCCCCAAACGAGGATCATCAGCTAACTGCACACGAGCACCGATCCCGTAATAGAGGGCCAGGCTCCCGGAATCAACATCCAGCCATTCATGCCGGAGATAGTCACCATGTAAATGAAGTGAGCCATTATCTCCAAAAGACCATGCGATTCCAGCATCAAAAGCCGTGCTGTTTGATTGCCAGGCTTTCAGGCTTATACCTGTTGGTTCACCCAGAATAATACCAAGCTCAGTATTGCTGTATCGGTCCTGTGCATGAGATAGGCCAACTAAAGCAAAAAGTAGTAAAGCTGAGGTTAATAATGTATATGTAATTAATTTCTTCATAATGATATTTTTGATTGGAAGTGTGTTATGGGGTTGATTCAATTTGACTTGATATCTTTCGACAGGATGTTTGAAATAATGATTTTGATTACGCGTGACTGAAAATATAGATTCATTCGCTGCAGAAATAATTCAAAGATCAGGAAAAACTTTCCCCCGGTTGAAATTTGAGAAGGGATCCATTCAGAGCAATTCAATTACGCATGTAGACATCTATTTGCAACTCATCCAAACTAAGAATTATACAACAAGCATCAGCTTATCTTAAAGATATAATAACATGTGATGTTCCTGAAAAATTCTCACTCATCGTTTAAGATTATCAGATGAGGTGATTCGCCCAAAAAGTCGATAACATAACTTTTCGATAAATCAGGATGATTTTTTATGCATAACCTTGAATAGTGGGTATGAAAAAAAGCGATTTTTTGATCTTTATACCTGCTTGGTGAAATATCCTGACAGTTTGTGGCCAAACATTTAATCATCATATTTATCGAGCAGGGTTAAAAATCACCTTTTGAAAATAAAAATAATTACCTATAATCAACTCTTCTCCTAAAAAATTTTATGTAAAAACAGTATTCACTTATAAATTTTAATACGTAAAGGGTGCGTTGTTGATGCCAGGTCTTACCCGAAAAGAGTTTTTAAAAAGAACCGGAACCCTGTTTGGTGGTGCCTATACATCAATGTTGGCAATGGGTTTGATTAAAGAGGCCCCCGTCAATGATTTTGATCTGAATAAGACTGAATCTGATAAATCGATAGTGATTATAGGTGCGGGACTTGCGGGACTAACTGCTGCATGGGAGCTGGAAAAACTGGGCTACAACTGCATGATACTGGAAGCGAGAGACAGAGCAGGCGGCCGCTGCTGGAGCGTAAGAAACGGCAGTAATAATACCGAAATGGAGTCAGGTGATCAGACGGCAAAATTTGATAACGGCCTCTATTTTAATGCAGGCCCAAGCCGTATACCTCACCACCATAAACTGACACTACACTATTGCAAAGCATTGGGCGTTCCGCTGGAGGTTTACAACAATGTAAATGAAGCAGCCTATGTATACAGCGAAGGCTCAGGGCCGCTTTGTAACAAAAAAATCAGGGCCAGGGAGATTCGTAACGATATCAGGGGATACATGTCTGAGCTTTTAGCCCGGGCGGTTGATCAGGATCAGCTTGATCTTGAAATGTCTGGTGACGATGTCGAATCTGTTATTCAGTATTTACGGGCTGAAGGCGCATTAAATAATGATAAACTCTACCAGGCGTCGGCACGACGCGGATATAATATGCCGCCAGGAGTTACGTCAGGAACTGTCTCAGATGCCTATTCACTGAGTGATATTATAGCTTCAGGTTTCATGGAGCCAGATTTCTATAACGTGGCTGAGTATACCTACGAACTGCAAATGACAATGTTCCAGGCAGTGGGCGGTATGGACAGGATTTCCGATGCTCTGGAAGGAGTACTGAAAACAGATATAAATCTTGGTGCAGAGGTGACGGCAATAGAAAATCGCGAAGAGGGAGTAGAAGTGGAGTACATCACTGGGGGTGTAAAAAATGTGATTGAAGCTGATTACTGTATTTGCACCATTCCGCTTTCTGTATTACGAAATATACCGCATAATTTTTCAGGTTCTGTGAGTCGGGCCATAGACTACGCTACATATAATTCAACGGCGAAAATTGGGCTGCAGTTTAAGCGAAGGTTTTGGGAAGAGGATGAAGAGATATACGGCGGAATCACCCGAACCAATAATGATCTCACCCAAATTTTTTATCCGTCAAATGATTATCACTCAGAAAAAGGAGTATTGATCGGAGCCTATAATTTTGGCGACAGGGCAGCCCGATTTGGAAATCTTGGATATGACGAGAGAACAGCCTTTGCTCTGGAAAAAGGGTCACAGATTCATCCGCAGTACAAAAATGAATTCGAGCATGCATTTTCAGTCAGCTGGGAAAATACAAAATACAGTCTTGGCGGCTGGGCTGAGTACAACCGGCGTACGCGACAAATGATACATAGCGAATTACAGGAGCCTGATGGGCGCGTTTACTTTGCCGGTGAACACTGCACCTACCTGAACGCCTGGATGGCCGGGGCGTTTGAATCGGCACGAAGCGTGGTTGGAGATCTTCACAGTCGGATAAATGAGCGACAGTTTAACTACGAGAAAATCACAAATTGACACACAAAACACTACGGAACTAAAATGGCAAAAAATATGAATAGGAAGGAGTGGTTTAAATCGAGCGGGACTCTGTTGGCAGGATTCACAGCGCTGTCCGCTGGAATACTACCGCGCAGCAATAGAGCATTATATGCCAGAAAGCCGATCAAATCATCAAGAACATTTATCTCTGATGGTGAGTTTTTAGCTCGGTTGCCGGTTCAGGAACTCAGGGCCAGGCTAAGTGCAAATGAGAATCCATTTGGACCGTCCGATAAAGCGAAAGAAGCAATTCGCCAGTCGATTGATGGAAGCTATCGTTATGGATTTCAAGACATAAGAGCTCTTTCAGAAAAAATCGCTGATCACGAAGGGATTGACCAGAATCAGATACTGATGGCGGCAGGCTCGTCTCAGATTCTGCTTGCGGCAGCTATTTATATAAGCCATAAAGGTGGCAATATCGTTACCGGAGATCCAAGCTATGCAGATCTGCCATCGACAGCTGAAGAGATGGGAACCGAAGTGAAATGGATTCCGCTGAAGGATGATTTTTGCCTCGATCTGGAAGGGATGGAAGCCGCTATTGATGATGATACAAGTATGGTTTATATCTGCAATCCCAATAACCCGACCGCAACTGTTCTCGACCCGGGAGAGCTCGACTCTTTTTGCCGGCGTGTGTCGGAAAAAGTGCCTGTTCTTATTGATGAAGCATACATCGAATACCTGGATGAACCAGATGTGAATAGTATGATGAGCCTGGTTACCGAAGGCTATAACGTGATTATCGCACGAACTTTTTCAAAAATGTACGGTTTTGCAGGTCTGCGCGTAGGGTACATGGCCGCTCGTGAGGAGATGGTGAATAAAATTTTGCCATTATCACGTGGCTTTGCGTCTATATCGGCTACCTCGGCCTCAGCGGCACTTGCTGCTTACAATGACACTGAATTTATAGACGTAACAAAACAAAAAAACCGGGAAAGTAAAGAGGCACTGATCTCCACTCTTGATCGGGAAGGCTATGAGCATATACCATCATCTACAAATTTTGTGATGTTCCCGGTACGCCTGCCAGGCGAGCGATTTGTTCAGGAGATGCTGAACCGCGGAGTGAGTGTTCGGTCATGGACGTTTGCTGAAAAGAACTGGTGCAGGGTTACGGTTGGTACATTGCCCGAGATGGAGCAATTTGCTCAGGCATTCCACGAGATTTCATGAAAAATATCAATCGAAATCTGTCAGAGTTGGCGGATAGGATGAGATTTTGGGCAGGGGTTAGAATAGTTGACGGAGGACGGAAGACCGCGGGCCTTTGGCCCGGTGACCGGTAACGAGTCCAAGCTAACTCACCAATAACGAATGCACCGATAACAAATAACACCACACCGATAGACTACTTTATGAAACACCTGATTTTCTTAACCATCTTATTAATGCCAATCACAATCGTGGCGCAATCAGGAAACGATGCACCGCGCCCAATTACCATGGAGGAGTATGAACTGGCACAAACATTTGAAGTCAGCGATCTCGATAATGACACCTACGTAAAAGTAGGAGACGGTGATTATATTTTAGATCGATATGAGCTTCGCCAGCCTATTTACATTACGGGTGATGATGGTATTCAAAAGCGGGTGGATATTTACAAACTGGTTGAACATGAAAACCTGGATGAATTGGGACTCCTGTTTTTCTATACCAATGAGAATAATGAGGTTTATAAAGCACTGCTGCCAAACTATACCGCTGATGGTGAGGTATGGGAGCAATACTTTGAAGATATTCATGCGATTGATGAAGCAGAGAAGAATTACGTATTAAAGCTTTCGTATGTGCTGTCGAGAGAGCTCTCGTTTCAGATGTTTAAAAATATGCAGGGTGAAGAATTCATTGAGGAGGATGCTACTTATGGATCCGATATCTGTTTCCCGGGAGATCAGCTGGTTGAGTTAACAGATGGCAGGGTAAAGCAGATGAAAGATGTGTTGCCCGGAGATAAAATTATGACACACGACCCTGCAACGAACAGTCGAAAGGTTACCACTGTTGACGAACTTGTTGCTCATATGCCTTCAAATTACGCAATCACAAAGCTGACATTGATGCACTCAAATCGATTGGTACTGAAAGATGGAGTATATGTTGAGCTTTCAATAAGAGAGCTGAAGGCGACCCCAAATCATCCAATGACAACCAGCAAGGGCAATGTGGAGATCGGTCGGATTGAAGCTGGAGATGAAATCGTGGGCTGGAATGACCTTGAGAACACCTACCGAACATTTACGGTGTTGAATACCATCGAAATTACGGAGGGTGTCCAGCCGGTTTACAGTATCAAAGCTTCGGATGAATCATCCATTAAAGTAAATGGGGTTCTGGTCCGTCAGAAGTAGGTTGATTATTAAGACCTGACAGCATTTCCGCGTCTTTTCCGTCCCGATACTTCGGGACTGTCAGCGTCTGTCAATATGTTAATCTTAAGTCATCGCGGGCTCTGACCCGTGATCTCCAATCTCAGGTAATGCAAGGC